>Ga0310691_10000402_pt1 | contig 84821 bp, 72 predicted proteins | sample 176DNAGHGlowgp2_FD_203887 | JGI IMG/M metagenome (GOLD analysis project Ga0310691, IMG submission 203887) | Sheep rumen microbial communities from Palmerston North, Manawatu-Wanganui, New Zealand - 1766 DNA GHGlow gp2 (v2) (version 2) | ecosystem: Host-associated > Mammals > Digestive system >...
TTGGTTGATGGAAAGACCATTGACGGCAAACCATCTGGCAACTGCATACGCCGTGCCTCTATCAATTTCCAAATATACAACGCCCTCAAAGACAGCTATCATGTCAAGGTGAACCCCCACGAAGTAATCGTCAAGAACGTCGACGGCACAGAGCACGTGGAAACCGTCTGCGACTTTGAAGGCGACCTGAAGCGCGGTGTCCCCGTTGAAGTCACCCCTTAATGGCGGTGAGTCAAAGGTAAGCAAGAGAACAGGAATGATGTGAACCAAGTACGATACATAAACAACAATGTGAATGAAATCAATAAAAATCTGTTTCATCATTTCTGGCCTGCTGTTGGCAACAGCAGTGCAGGCCAGCGTGGAAATCAATGAAGAGACCTTTCCCGATGAGGCATTCCGTTCGCTGATTGCAAGCCAGCCCGAAGGCAAGGACGGCATGCTGACCGATGAAGAATTGGCAGGGCTGAAACAGCTTAAAGTGTCTGACTATGACCATAAGATTCAGAGTTTCCAAGGATTGGAGTATCTGTCAGAACTTGAAGAACTGTTTATCGATCAAGTTTATAATATGAAGGTACTTGACTTGTCGAACAATCCGAAACTTGAATATGTACAGATTCAGCTCTGTGGATTCATGAGCTTGAATTTGTCTGGACTCTCAGCGTTGAAGTTTCTTGTTTGCCAGGGAACTCTTTTTCAAGAGCTGGATATGTCTACATGTACTGCCTTGCAATATCTACGCTCGGTTTGTGGACTTCTGACGAAAGTCAACCTTTCAAATAACAACAACCTGAAAGAAGTAGATCTCTGGGATAACCAACTGACAACGCTCGACCTGTCAAACAACATCAACTTGGAGAAGGTGGACTGCAGTTATAACCAGCTGACCAGTCTCGTCCTTCCGCAGAGCGAGACCTTGACAGAGGTGAAGTGCTTTGCAAACCACCTGTCGGCTGAGTACATGGATATCCTGGTGGCTTCTCTGCCAACGGTGTCGGAAGGCAGCTTCTATCCGTATATCGAAGTCGCTGATGTCGAAGAGGAAGGACCGAAGACAGAGTTCAACGTATGCACCACCAATCAGGTTGAAACGGCCAAGTCAAAAGGCTGGACGGTCTATGGCATATATCATATTACCAGCAGATACTGGGAGGAATATGCAGGCAGCAGCACGACCGGCATCAACAGTCCGACGCGCCAGAGTCCATCCGCCACTATCTATTCCGTCAGCGGCATGCCGCTACCCCCCGTCTCTTCCCACAAGGGCATCGTCATCCGGGACGGCAGGAAGGTTATCGTGAAATAAGAAATAATCAACAGTGCAATATGAAGACAAAATCTATTATCATTACGACTCTTGCCCTGCTGCTTACATCACTGACTGCGCAGGCACAAACGGACTTTTATTACTATAAAGGGAATAAAATTCCATTGACATTAAACCCTGACAAGGTCTGTGTCAGCGTTCCTAAAGATCGTAACGAGGCCGTCGGAAGAGTCAGGGCAAATGTTCAGGTACTGAAAACCATTGTGGACGAAATTTTTGACATCATTGTTGTTTCCCGCTCAGATTATGAGAACCTGACCTCTCTGGACCTCTGGGAAGAGGACGCAAAGTCTGTGATAATCACAACAGTTTACTTCACGGAGAATAACGAAGAGGTCTATGCTACTCCTTACCTGCATGTGCGACTGAATAAAGAGGAAGACTTGTCCCTGTTGTCTTCTTATGCCGAACAATATGGACTTAATATTATCCGACAGAATCTGTATATGCCTTTATGGTACACCCTTTGCGTTACCACGGGAGGTGAGAAGAATTCGGTGAATTGCGCAAATGAATTATATGAGAGTGGCGCTTTTCCTGCCTCCGTACCCGACCTTATTGGTGCCGTCCACTTTAACGACGAGACATCTGTGCGGAACACCATCGCCACACCGACGGAAGAATCATCAGCACTTTACAATCTCCAGGGTCAGCGGTTGACGGAGATTCCATCAAAGGGCATCGTCATCCAGGAAGGACGGAAGGTTGTCGTGAAATAGATAACCAAAGCATCAGCACATTATGAAGACAAAATCTATTATCATTACCACACTCACCCTGCTATTTGCGGCAGGCATCACATCATGCTCCAAAAGCGACGGCGAGGAGACGACACAGAACACGAAGGAAAAGGAGGACACCCCGCAGTTTGTCGACGACAAGGGCGAGGCACTGACACCCGCCCAGGAACAGGCCTTCGGCAAGAGCATTAACGACTTTACGTTCAATATGTTCCGCACGATGGCCGCACAGCACCCGCGCCAGAGCTTGGTCAGCTCGCCGCTGAGCGCCGCCACTCTGCTGGCCATGCTCAACGACGGAGCTTGGGGGCAGACCCGCGAGCAACTGCTCCAGGTGTTAGGATTCGAGGGAGCCAAGAGCCGCAGCGTGAACGAATACTTCCAAAAGCTGATGAAAGAGACTGTGACAAGCGGGGGTACTACGAAACTCACCATGGCCAATGCTATGTACGTACGGCAGGGCTACGAGTTTCTGTCTGCCTACGCCACAGATATGTCAAACTACTACGGTGCCACTGCCGAGACCCTCGACTTCGACGATGCGAAGAGTGTGGATTACATCAACAGCTGGTGCAACAAACAAAGCAACGGAATGATTCCGCAGATGGTGACGCAGATTCCGCCTGCCACACTGTCGCTGCTGCTGAATGCCATCTACTTCAGCGGTAAGTGGAAGACACCGTTTGAAAAGGAGCAGACAGGCTATGGAGCATTCACCCAAGAGGACGCGAAGACTTCAGAGACCGAGATGATGCACCTGGGAACCAAGGATGTACTGTTCCGCGAGACACAGGACTACAAAGCACTGCAAATGGACTACGAGGCTGGCGACTTTGCCATGACGCTGCTATTGCCCAGCGATGGAAAGACCACTGCAGACATAATAGGAAGTGTCATGGGCAACGACACATGGAGCGCACTTTGCGCCAGTCTGACGACACCAGAGCCCTACATCGTCATCACCCTGCCGCGTTTCACCATTGAGACTGGCGACGAAGCCATGGAAGACCTGACGGGCACGCTCAAGAAGATGGGAGCCGTCGCCATGTTCAGCCCCTCTGCCGACTTCCCCAACATCCTCAAGGAGGATAACCTGGCCGTCTCGCAGCTCAGACAGAAGGCCAAGCTCATGGTGACGGAAGACGGAACAGAGGCCGCCGCCATCACCATAAGTGGCTTGGACGGCTCGCCCATGCCCGGCACGCCGACCTATCCCACCTTCAAAGCCGACCACCCCTTCGTCTACGTCATCAGCAACAGCAAGACGGGCGTTGTCTACTTCATCGGGCAGTATCACGGGGAATAGTAGGAAGGTGGTGATGAAGTAAAAGGATAGTCACGCTGCCCTCCACCCACTCTGGCGACTATGAGATACACAATTTGATAAGAAAAACGTCGTTTTGCTTTGTGTTTTGCACATTTCTTCGTACCTTTGCGCACATTATAAACAGACACGAAAAGAAATGAAACCCACAGCAATATTGCTTTTACACTGTCCTGACCAACAGGGCATCATATCAGAAGTGACTAAATTCATCACTGACAACCTGGGAAACATCGTTTATCTGGACCAATATGTAGACAAGCAGGACGGCATGTTCTTCATGCGCATAGAATGGGAACTGGACGGTTTTCTCATCCCTCGCGACAAGCTATATGACTATATCACCACGCTCTATGCACAGCGCTACCAGATGAAGTTCTCGCTATACTATAGCGACAAGCGGCCCCGCATGGCCATCTTTGTGTCGAAGATGAGCCATTGTCTCTACGACCTGCTGGCACGCTGGAAGGCCGGTGAGTTCAACTGCGACATTCCGTGCATTGTGTCAAACCATGAAGACCTGCGCTATGTGGCCGAACAGTTTGGCATCCCCTATTACGTATGGAGCATCAAGAAGGACCACTCCAACAAGCAGGAGGTGGAGCAGGCAGAGATGGAGTTGCTGAAGAAGCTCGACATCTCGTTCATCGTGCTGGCACGATACATGCAGATAATCTCGGACGAGATGATTGCCGCCTACCCGCACCACATTATCAACATCCACCACTCGTTCCTGCCCGCTTTCATCGGTGCCAAACCATACCACCAGGCCTGGGAGCGCGGTGTGAAGATTATCGGTGCCACGAGTCACTACGTGACGGCCGAACTGGATGCCGGCCCCATCATTGAGCAGGACGTGACGCGCATTACACATAAGGACACGCCCGAGTCGTTGGTGCTGAAGGGTAAAGACCTGGAGAAGATAGTGTTATCGCACGCCGTGTCAAAGCACATACAGCGCAAGATTCTGACATATAAGAATAAGACGATTATCTTTAGTTGAGAGTGGAGAGTGGAAAGTTCTTTGACCTGAAGGTCAAAGCGAGCAGAGCTCGTAGGAGAGTTGAATATTTATGAATGTAGCAATTGTAAAATATAATGCCGGCAACATCTACAGCGTAGTGAACGCGCTGAGACGATTAGGCGTGGAGTCTTTGCTGACGGACGATGCCGAACAACTAAAGAAAGCTGACCGCGTCATCTTTCCCGGCCAAGGTGAGGCTCGTGGAGCCATGGACTACCTGCGTGTACGCCGCCTGGACGAGGTGATACGCTCGCTCCGCCAGCCCGTACTAGGCATCTGTATTGGCCAGCAACTGCTGTGTCGCCATTCGGAAGAGGGCAATACCGACTGCATCGGCGTCTTCGATGCCGACGTAAAGCGCTTCCAGCCCACGAAACATGAGGACAAGGTGCCCTGCATGGGATGGAACAGCCTGCACTTTGCACAAACGAGCAATGAAGAATTTGGAATGAACAATGACACCGCCTGTCCGCTGTTTGCAGAACTGGGGCAGGAGCCTTACGTCTACTTCGTGCATTCTTACTACGTTCCCCTGTGTCAGGACACGGCAGCCGTAGCCGACTATATCCTGCCCTACTCTGCCGCTATGCACCGTGACAACTTCTACGCCTGCCAGTTTCACCCCGAGAAGAGCGGACGCGTGGGCGAGCAGATTATCAGAAACTTTCTTGAACTGAAGTAATCGTAAACATCAAACGTCAAACTTCAAACATAAATGATAGAACTGATTCCCGCCATCGACATCATCGGAGGACAGTGCGTACGGCTGACCAAGGGTGACTACGACCAGAAGACCGTCTACAGCTACCTCCCTGCCGACATAGCACGCGATGTAGAGTCATACGGATTCAAACGTCTGCATGTGGTAGACCTCGATGGGGCCAAATCGAAACACATTGTCAACGACGCCGTGCTGCGCAGTATTACCTCCAGCACACGACTTGCCGTAGATTTCGGTGGCGGCATCAAGACCGACGGCGACATAGAGAAAGCCTTCGAAGCCGGTGCCGCAATGGTTACCGTAGGCAGCATTGCCGTCACTCAGCCCGATTTATTCTTGAGCTGGGTCAGCAAATATGGGGCAGACCGCATGATACTGGGGGCCGACGTGAGAAACGGGAAAATCAGCATCAACGGATGGAAAGACGACTCGGACGAGGACTTGTTGCCTTTCCTGAAGAAATATGTGGAGGCAGGAGTAACGCGTGTACTCTGCACGGAGATATCGAAAGACGGTACACTCAGCGGCCCCGCCATACCACTCTACCAGCGCGTCATGGATGCATATCCCTCGCTGCACCTGATAGCCAGCGGCGGTGTTTCATCCATAGACGACATCAAGGCCCTCGACGCTGCCGGCATACCGGCTGTCGTATTCGGGAAGGCCATCTATGAAGGACGAATTAAACTCAATGAGCTATGGGACTGGCAAAACGCATAATACCGTGCTTAGACGTGAAGGACGGCGAGACAGTAAAAGGCACTAACTTCGTCAACCTACGCTCTGCCGGGGACCCGGTGGAACTGGGCAAGATATACTCTGACCAAGGTGCGGACGAACTGGTATTCCTGGACATCACCGCCTCGTTTGAGGGTCGCAAGACGTTCACCGACATGGTGACCAAGGTGGCCCAGACGCTGAACATCCCATTTACCGTGGGCGGTGGCATCAACGAGTTGAAAGACGTGGAACGCATGCTCTATGCCGGTGCCGACAAGATCAGCGTCAACTCGGCAGCCCTGCGCCGTCCGGAACTCATCAACGAAATCTCATCCCGCTTTGGCTCACAGGTCTGTGTGGTAGCCATTGATGCTCGTCTGGACGAGGACGGCTGGCACTGCTACCTGAAAGGAGGACGTGAGCGCACCGAGCGCGGACTCTTCGAATGGGCCCGTGAGGCTCAGGAACGCGGTGCCGGTGAGATACTCTTCACATCGATGAACCACGACGGTACGAAGAACGGCTATGCCAACGAGGCACTGCGCGAACTTGCCGATAGCCTATCCATCCCTATCATTGCCAGTGGCGGTGCGGGAAAGAAAGAGCATTTCCGTGATGTCTTCACCGAGGGTCATGCTGATGCCGCCCTGGCAGCCTCCGTGTTCCACTTCGGTGAGATTCCTGTGCCCGAACTGAAGCAATATCTGAAGAATGAAGGTATAAACGTAAGAATATAAAACAGGGAAAAAGGATAAGTGAAAAAAGACAACATGAAAATAGATTTTGAAAAAATGGGCGGTTTGGTTCCCGCCATCATCCAGGACGCTGACACCCGACAAGTACTCATGTTGGGCTTCATGAACGAAGAGGCCTACCAACGCACGATGGACACGGGGCATGTTACCTTCTGGAGCCGTACACGACAGACTCTGTGGACTAAGGGTGAAACCTCTGGCCACTTTCTGAACCTGGTGGACATGAAGGTGGACTGCGACCAGGACACGTTGCTTGTACGCGTACACCCCACCGGTCCTACCTGCCATACCGGCACAGACACCTGCTGGGGCGAAGAGAACACTGCTCAGCCATGTCTCGCCTCGCAGAATAAAGCTTCTGCCTCACCTTCAGACTCTCCACTACTCTTCCTGAGCGAACTGCAGTCTTTCATTGACAAGCGCAAGGAAGAAATGCCTGAGGGTTCATACACCACCAGCCTCTTCAACAAAGGCATCAACAAGATAGCCCAAAAGGTGGGTGAAGAAGCTCTGGAAACCGTCATTGAAGCCACCAACGGCACACGGGAGCACTTGGTCTACGAAGCCAGCGACCTGCTGTACCACCTGCTGGTGCTGCTCACAGAGAAGGGATTACGCATAGAGGATGTGGCCCGCGAGTTGCAACAGCGCCACGCCCCCAGTTGGGACAAGAAACGTCGTGAAGCCAAGGCTGCCGGTAGAATGAAGTAAATCGGAAATGAAGTAAATTGAGAATAGCACAAGATGTTAATAGATTATCAGAAAGCAAATATCTACCAGAAGGATGGCATCCTCGTACTGAAGGACGTTGACTTCCATGTGAACGAGGGTGAGTTTATCTATATCATTGGCCGTGTCGGTGCCGGTAAGTCGACACTGCTAAAGACCCTGTATTTTGAACTGGACGTAGACGAGGCCGAGAAGGCTGTTGTGTTGAACCACGACCTTTGCGAGTTGAAGCAGAAATATATTCCGCGCCTGCGTCGTCAGATGGGCATCATCTTTCAGGACTTCCAACTGCTGAGCGACCGTTCTGTACGTGAGAACCTGCGCTTCGTGCTGAAAGCTACCGGATGGAAGGACAAGTCCGAGATAGACGAGCGCATTGACGATGTCTTGAGCGATGTTGAAATGCAGGACATGGGCGACCGTTTCCCCCACGAGTTGTCGGGTGGCGAACAGCAGCGCATCGCCATAGCACGTGCCATTCTGAACAAGCCGAAAGTCATTATTGCCGACGAGCCGACGGGCAATCTGGATGTGGAGACTGCACGGCAGATTATCACCCTGCTGCGACAGATTACCCAGTCGGGCACTGCCGTAGTGATGACCACCCACAACACGTCACTGCTGAGTGAGTACCCCGGCATTGTCTACCGTTGCATCAACCAACATTTGGAAGACATCACCAAGGATTATAACACCATGTCACTGTATGAGGAGGAGGCCGAACAGTCGGCGAAGAAGATTCTGGACTACTCTGACCGCGAGGATGATTCGATTTAGCACAGGGTGATGTTTAGGAAAAGAGTTCAAAGGTAAAGGAAAAAGAGTAAAAAAGGTAAAAAAGAACGAATATGAAGGTAATGAAGTTTGGCGGCACCTCGGTAGGAACCCCGGACCGCATGAAGGAAGTAACCAAGTTAGTAACCAAGTCGGGAGAGCCCGTATTCGTGGTGCTCTCGGCCATGTCGGGCACCACCAATTCGCTGGTGGAAATCTCAAACTATCTGTATAAGAAGAACCCTGAGGGCGCCAATGAGGTTATCAACACGCTGGAGCGCAAGTACATGAAGCACGTAGACGAACTATACCAGACGGACGCCATGAAGGAGCAGACGCGCGACTTTCTGGTTTCGGAGATGAACTACCTGCGCTCGTTCACCAAGGAACTGTTCACCAGTTTCGAGGAAAAGAGCATTGTGGCCCAGGGCGAGCTGATGTCTACCAACATGGTGGTGAACTACATGCAGGAGCAAGGCATCAAGGCCGTGCTGCTGAATGCACTCGACTTCATGCGTACGGATAAGAACTCAGAACCTGACCCCACCTACATCAAGGAGAAGCTGACGGCCATCATGGAGAAGAACCCCGGCCAGCAGGTGTACATCACTCAGGGATTCATCTGCCGCAATGCCTACGGCGAGGTGGACAACCTGCAGCGTGGAGGTTCAGACTATACTGCGTCGCTGATTGGTGCGGCACTGAATGCCGAGGAGATTCAGATATGGACCGACATCGACGGTATGCACAACAACGACCCTCGTGTGGTGGACAAGACCCAGCCCGTTCACCATCTTCACTTCGAGGAAGCTGCCGAGCTGGCTTACTTCGGTGCCAAGATTTTGCACCCTACGTGTGTACAGCCCGCCAAATATGCGGGCATTCCTGTCCGTCTGCTGAACACCATGGAGCCTGAAGCCGAGGGTACAACAATATCGAACCAGACGGAGTATGGCAAGATGAAGGCCGTGGCTGCCAAGGACAACATTATCGCCATCAAGATTAAGTCGAGCCGTATGTTGCTGGCCACGGGATTCCTGCGCAAGGTCTTTGAGATTTTTGAGTCGTACCAGACGCCTATCGACATGGTTTGCACGTCGGAAGTCGGCGTATCTATGTCGATTGACAACTCGTCACATCTGGGTGAGATTGTCGATGAACTGAAGAAGTATGGTACGGTGACGGTGGATACAGGGATGTGCATCATCTGTGTCGTCGGTGACCTGGACTGGTCGAACATCGGTTTCGAGACGATGGTCATGGATGCCATGAAGAACATCCCCGTACGCATGATCAGCTACGGTGGCAGCAACTACAACATCTCGTTCCTTATTCGCGAAGAAGACAAGAAGCGTGCGCTCCAGTCGCTGAGCGACACCCTGTTCAATTAAAATAATTTAGAGCAACCAACAGACAACACGACACAAACTTTATGAAAGGAACTTTTCCTATAGACAAACTGCAGCAACTCCGGACACCGTTCTACTACTACGATGCGGAGTTGCTGCGCAAGACCCTGCGAACCATCAACGACGAGGCTGGCAAGCATGAGGGATTCTGCGTTCACTACGCCATTAAGGCCAACGCGAACCCGAAGGTGCTTCGCATCATCCGTGAGGCAGGGCTGGGGGCCGACTGTGTGAGCGGCGGCGAGATAGAAGCCTGCATCCGTGCCGGTTTTCCCCATTCAAAGATTGTCTTTGCCGGTGTCGGTAAGTCCGACTGGGAGATAAACCTGGCACTGGACCATGACATTTTCTGCTTCAACGTGGAAAGCATTCCTGAGTTGGAGGTGATCAACCAGTTGGCGGCACAGAAAGGCAAGACGGCCCGTGTGGCCTTCCGACTGAATCCTAACGTGGGAGCACACACCCATGCCAACATCACCACCGGTCTGGCAGAGAACAAATTCGGCATCGACATGCACGACATGCTGAAGGTTATTGAGCAGGCTCAACAGATGAAGAACGTCAAGTTAGTAGGCCTGCACTTCCATATAGGCAGCCAGATACTGGACATGGGCGACTTCGAGGCACTCTGTAACCGTGTCAACGAACTGCAACTGGAACTGGAACGGCACCGCATACAGGTAGAGCACATCAACGTTGGCGGCGGACTGGGCATAGACTACCAGCATCCCAACCGTGTTCCCCTCCCCGACTTCAAGGCTTACTTCGACACCTATGCCCGCAAGCTGAAACTGCGCAACGGTCAGACGCTGCACTTTGAGCTGGGACGTTCCGTTGTGGGGCAAATGGGTACACTCTTCACGCGCGCGTTATATATAAAGGTAGGCAGTGTTAAGCAGTTCTGCATCGTCGATGCCGGATTTACCGACCTCATTCGTCCTGCACTCTATCAGGCCTATCACAAGATAGAGAACGTGACCAGCGACGAGCCCATGGCCACATACGACGTGGTAGGACCCATCTGCGAGTCGACCGACGTCTTTGCCAAACAGACAGACCTGAACTGCTGTCACCGTGGCGACCTGCTGGCCATCCGCTCTGCCGGTGCCTACGGCGAAATCATGGCATCGCAGTACAACTGCCGCAGGCTGCCTGAAGGCTATATGAGTGACGAGCTGTAGCGGCCCGAAACCTCATGTTGTATGTTTTCACCACTTTTTCTATAATAAAATGAGACACAGACTTGCTTGTCTCATTTTTTATTCGTACTTTTGCACGCTGATAAAACAAACAAAGCATGGAACAGCAGGAAGTAGTGGAACGACTCCAGCAAAAAGGTGTGAAGGCCACAGCCAATCGCATCATCGTCTACCGTGAGCTGGCACACGCCCATAAGCCCATGAGTTTGTCAGACCTGGAGGCGACCATGCTGTCACTCGACAAGTCGAGTATCTTCCGCGTACTATCACTCTTTCTGGAGCACGATGTCGTACACACGTTCAGCGACGGACGGGGTGTGCTCCACTACGAGCTGTGTGGCAACCGAGGGGAGTGCAGCCATGGCGACAGCCACGTCCATTTCTACTGTGAAACCTGCCGGCAGTCATTCTGCCTTGAGGACATTCCCCTACCCCGCATAGCACTTCCTGACGGTTACACTGTGCACTCCGTTTCGTTCGTCATCAAGGGAGTATGTCCTGAATGCACCTGCGCAACAAAATGAAACAGCACGAGTCACGATGGAGAATATAGGCATTTCGGTAGTCATTGTCGTACACGACCAAGCACAGGTGCTGGAACAGAACCTGCCCCTGTTCCTTCGTGTTGCCGAAGAAGTTCACGCACAAGTCATTGTAGTCGATGACATGTCGACAGACGACACGCCAGACGTACTGCAGCGGCTGAAGGCCGAACACGCAACGCTGTATACCACATTCCTTCCCAAGTCGGTCATCATCAATCCCAGCCGACAGAGACTTGCCCTCTCGGTAGGTGCCAAGGCAGCCAAGGGTGACTATGTGGTTCTGGCCGACATCAACCGTCCGCCAGTATCAGCAGAATGGCTGACCGGACTGGCCGACGGCGAAGCAGCGGCAGTGTTCACCCGCCGTAAAAGTAATGACGCGTACCACGTAGTGGCCACCGACATTGACGACCTGCGTGCCATGATCATGAAGGCTGAGCGAAAGTCGGGCCGTGGGCATAAAGGCCGTTGGATGAAGAAGCGTCGCGGGCTCTACGATGCCGTCAGCGTCAGGAGGAAGTCTGTGTTTGATGTCATTAAGTTCTTCGACCAGCCCATCTGCGGACGACAGTTGGCCGGACTGCGTCTGCACGTGTGGCTATAACTTTGAGGACCATGCGCATACTGCACTATTACGATAATGGCGACCAGATGGTCAGCCAGCATGTGAAGATGCTGACCGACAACATGGGGTTAGAAGCAGACATCCACTCGGCAACAGAGTCGGAGCAGGCCCGTACTCTGTTGAAAGGTGGTAGCTACGATGTGCTGCATCTTCATGGTTGTTGGCGCAACTCTTCGAAAGGCATTGTCACCATGGCTTTGCACCAGGGGGCAAGACTTGTGCTGACGCCCCACGGACAGTTGGAACCCTGGGTGCAAGAAGAGCGCCGGTGGAAAGAGAAGCTGCCCAAGCAGCTGCTTTACCAGCGTGACATTGTAGAACGGGCGTATGCCGTCATCATACAAGGCCGCATGGAACAGGAGTGTATGGAAAAACTTGGGTGGAATCCGCGCACGGCAGTTATTCGTAATGCAGTCATCACCAGCTCCATCACTCCCAAGGACATGGCTCGCCAGACATACGCCGTCTATCGCAAAGTCATGGACTCCGACCCCCGGAAACTGATGACCGCTAACACACTGGAACTGCTGAAGGCCATCATTACGGCAGGCATTACCGGTGACCGCCGATGGCTTGACGCCAACAGGGGGGCAAAAGCCTCAGAAACAGTGCCGCCCGCCATCAGCAACGACCAGTGGCGCCTGCTGCTGTGCTATGCTCACCAGGAGCAAATCATGGATACCGTCCAGCGCGGCATTCGCGTGCTACAGCTGGCATGTCCTGACATTGATGCAGAAAAGATAGCATACTTCGTACCCACGAGACACAAGCAGACCGACAGCATACAGCAGGCCATTGGCAACCAGTTTCCTACAGAGAACGACCGGCTGACAGCCTCTTTCCGCTATCTGCGGAAGTTGGATGCTAACCGCGCGCTGTCCATCAAACACCTGGTAGAGCTGGACAGCGAGCTGCGCCACCACGGCTGTGAGGAAGAGCGTTTGGGCGAAGAACTGAAAGAACGGCACCTGTGGAAACTTGCCTCTAGGACCATGCAGCTCATGGCCGACATGACAGGGCTGACCGAAGGGTTCATGCCCATTGCCCCGACCAATGACCGCACAACCCGACGCATGCGGACAGACATCGAGAACCATCTGACTATTTAACAAGGAACCAACTATACTAACCCATTCACAACCCAATAGCAATGAAAAATCTGAAGCGCGACATGCACTACCTGCAACTGCTCTCAACCTCGTTTCCTACCATAGCGTCGGCAGCCACCGAGATCATCAACCTGGAAGCCATCCTGAACCTGCCCAAGGGCACAGAACACTTCCTGGCCGACCTGCACGGAGAGAGTGCCGCCTTCAAGCACGTGCTGAAGAACGCATCGGGAAACATACGCCGCAAGGTGAGCGAACTCTTCAAGGGCGATATCCGTGAGGCAGAGCGCCGCGAACTGTGTACGCTGATATACTATCCTGAAGAGAAGCTGGAACTCATCAAGGCTTCCGAGGAAGACATCGACGACTGGTATCACATCACTATCCACCGCCTCGTAGCCGTCTGCCGCGACGTCAGCAGCAAGTACACCCGCTCCAAGGTGCGCAAGTCGCTCCCCGAGGAGTTCGCCTACATCATCGAGGAACTGCTCCACGAGCGTACCGACGACCAGGACAAGGCAGCCTACGTCAGCGTCATCGTCGACACCATCATCTCCACCGGCCGTGCCGATGACTTCATCGTCGCCCTGTGCAACGTCATACAGCGCTTAGCCATTGACCAGCTGCACATCCTGGGCGACATCTACGACCGCGGCCCCGGTGCACACATCATACTCGACACCCTGCGGCAGTACCACTCCTGGGACATACAGTGGGGCAACCACGACATGCTCTGGATGGGAGCCGCTGCCGGCAACAACGCCTGCATCTGCAACGTGCTGCGGCTGTCGCTGCGCTATGCCAACCTGGCCACCCTCGAGGAAGGCTACGGCATCAACCTCGTGCCGCTGGCCACCTTTGCCATGGAAACCTACGGCGACGACCCCTGCCAGGAGTTCATGCCACACCTGCTGTCCGGCAACACGCTCGACGAGAAGACACAGCTGCTCACCGCCCGCATGCACAAAGCCATCACCGTTATCCAGTTCAAGAAGGAAGCACTCATCTTCCACCGCCGCCCGCAGTGGCACATGGAAGACCGCTGCCTGCTGGAGCACATAGACTACCAGCGCGGCGTGTGCACCATTGACGGCAAGGAGTATGAGATGACATCCTGTCATTTCCCCACCATCGACCCTGCCAACCCCAACGAACTGACAGAAGAGGAGTTCCAGCTGATGGAGAAGCTGCACCACTCCTTCCGCGTCAGCGAGAAGCTGAACAAGCACGTCAAAATGCTTCTGTCACACGGCTGCATGTACAGCATTGTCAACCAGAACCTGCTGTTCCATGCCTCATGCCCCCTCAACGCCGACGGAAGTCTGAAGGAAGTAGAACTCTATGCCGGCCAACACTACAGCGGACACGAACTGATGCACAACATCGGCATGATGGTACGGGCAGCCTTCGAGAGCGACACCGACTGCGAACAGCGCCTCTATGCCCGCGACTACTTCCTCTACCTCTGGTGCGGCAAGGACTCACCGCTGTTCGACAAGTCGAAGATGGCCACCTTCGAGCGCTACTTCCTGAAAGACAAAACCACCTACAAAGAAGAAAAAGGATACTACTTCCAGCTACGGGACAACGAGGCTGTGTGCGAGGGCATCCTCGATGCCTTCGGCGTGAAGGGAGGCAACCGCCACATCATCAACGGACACGTGCCCGTTCATGCCGGCTCCGGCGAGAATCCCGTCAAGGCCAACGGCCGTCTGATGGTCATTGACGGAGGGTTCTCGGAAGCATACCACAAGGAAACGGGCATTGCCGGATACACGCTGGTGTACCACTCGCGCGGTTTCCAGTTAGTACAGCATGAGCCGTTCATGAGCGAGCGCGATGCCATCCAGCGAGGCATTGACATCAAGTCCACCACCCAACTCGTGGAACTATCCGCCCACCGCATGCTGGTGGCCGACACCGACAAGGGAGCCCAGCTGCGTTCGCAGATTGCCGACCTGCGCGAACTGCTCTACGCCTACCGCCACGGCATTCTGAAAGAGAAGAACAAACTATGAGCACCGTCATCATTGCCATAGGCTCCGACTACCTGCAGGCAGCCCACGTCGAGTGGGCTTCCCAGAGGCTCACCCGCCTGCTGGACGACATCCGCCTGTCCCGGAAGCTGTGGACCGAGGACGTCCGCCACCCCGGCCGTTACTATCAGAACCGCCTGTGCCTTGGGCACACCACGCTGAGCGCCCCCGCACTGGTAAGCCTTCTGAAAACCATTGAGGCAGAGACGCAAAGAACCCCCGGGCGTGTCACCATAGACCTGGACCTCCTGCAATACGACAGCCATAAATACCACCACCAAGACTGGCCACGACCCTACGTCCAGCAGCTGCTGACAGACATTCTTTCCGCACATTAAAGTGTGGAAACAATGCGCACTTTCCTTACATCGAACTCACGTTAACTTAGGGGCAGTCGAAACGACGCTTCCTGGCAACCAAGGCCATTCCACTGGGATGTCATGGTGTCACTTAGTGAAGGTGGATGCCAACGTGGTGAACCCGACGTTCAACGACGTGACCGTCAGCAAGGATGCCGTGCCTTTTACTTCTACCGACGTGGACTTCATCCCCACATTGGGTGCAACGACCGTTTCGGGCGAAGTGAAGAGCATCCTCTTCCTTGGTGCCGGCAACAAGTTATATAACCCCAATGCCGAGAACTCGCAGATGAAAGGCTTCCGCGCCTACTTCCAGCTGAAGATTGCAAATCCGACCTAACAAACCTGACAAATCCGACCTGAGGAGCTGACAAATCCGACCTGACGGAGCTGCGGGAAAGGCGTAAACGCACTGCAAAAGAGGGGCGACCAGAAAAAAGCTGTTACAACTTTCTGAAAAGCTGTGACAGCTTTTAAAATAGTTGTTACAACCTTCAGAAAAGTTGTAACAGCTTTTTTATGACGGAGGCTCAACGGTGGGGCAGACAAGCCCATTCTTCGAGCTAACGCCCAAAGAACTGCATTGCCTCAGCATTAGGATCAAGCTGCGGAAACAATATTTGAAATATGTCATGATTTCAAGTTTTTCAGGGCTATTTGTTTCAGTTTTTATCGAAACAGGCTCGTATTCTCAAATATTTTATGTACTTTTGCACCCGCTAATCATAATAAAGGTTTAAGAAAGAAGATGATAACAGTCACAAACTTAGCTATCCAGTTTGGAAAGAAAACGCTGTACAAGGACGTTAATCTGAAATTTACAAGTGGAAACATCTATGGAATTATCGGGGCCAACGGTGCCGGCAAGTCTACTCTGCTGCGAGCCATCAGCGGCGAGCTGGAACCTAACAAGGGTACGGTGGAGATGCAACCGGGCGAGCGTCTGAGCGTGCTGGAGCAGGATCACTTCAAATATGACGGGTATACGGTGATGGACACCGTGCTGATGGGACATCAGCCACTGTGGCAGAACATGAAGGAGCGCGAAGCTCTGTACGCCAAGGGTGAGATGAGCGAAGAGGAGGGCAACCGCGCTGCAGAACTGGAGATGGCCTTTGCCGAGATGAACGGCTACGAGGCCGAGAGCGAGGCTGCCCAGCTGTTGCAGAACCTCGGAGTGGCCGAAGGGCAGCACTACAGGCAGATGGCAGAGATATCGAACAACGAGAAGGTGCGCGTGATGCTGGCCAAGGCGCTGTTCGGACACCCCGACAACCTGCTGCTGGACGAGCCCACGAACGACCTGGACCTGGACACGGTGCAGTGGCTGGAGGAATATCTGTCGAACCTGGAGCAGTGCGTGCTGGTGGTGAGCCACGACCGCCACTTCTTAGACGCTGTGTCGACGCAGACGGTGGACATCGACTTCGGCAAGGTGACACTGTTCTCGGGCAACTACTCGTTCTGGTACGAGTCGTCGCAGCTGGCCCTGCGCCAGGCGCAGAACCAGAAGATGAAGGCTGACGAGAAGCGCAGGCAGCTGGAGGAGTTCATACGCCGATTCTCGGCCAACGTGGCAAAGTCGAAGCAGACCACGTCGCGCAAAAAAATGCTGGAGAAGCTGAACGTGGAGGAGATCACACCGTCAACGCGCAAATATCCGGGCATCATCTTCCAGATGGAGCGTGAACCGGGCACGCAGATTCTTGAGGTGGAGGGCCTGAAGGCTGTCGACACGGACGGCACCGTGCTCTTCGACAACGTGTCGTTCACCATCGAGAAAGGGCAGAAGACGGTGTTCTTGAGTCATAACCCGAAAGCCATGACGGCTCTGTTCGAGATTATCAACGGCAACCGTGAGGCAGATGCCGGCACGTACAAGTGGGGCGTAACCATTACGACGGCCTACCTGCCGTTAGACAACACCGCTTTCTTCCAGTCGGAACTGAACCTGGTGGACTGGCTCAGCCAATATGGCACGGGCAACGAGGTGATGATGAAGTCGTTCCTGGGACGCATGCTGTTCAAGGACGAGGACATTCAGAAAAAGGTGTGTGTGCTCTCAGGCGGCGAGAAGATGCGCTGCATGATAGCCCGTATGCAGCTGAAGAACGCCAACTGCCTGATACTGGACACGCCGACGAACCACCTGGACCTGGAGTCTATCCAGGCGTTCAACAACAACCTCATCGCGTTCAAGGGTAACATCCTGTTTGCATCGCACGACCACGAATTCATCAACACCGTTGCCGACCGCATCATAGAACTGACGCCCAAGGGCACGATTGACAAGCTGACAACATACGACGACTACATCTACGACGAGAGCATCAAGGAGAAGAAGGCAGAGATGTATGCGTGACTGATTGGCACGGAATTTGCTGAGAGACCTAAAAAATCACTATAGCTATGAATGAAGAAGAACTGAAGAACATGGAAGAGGACAACATCCTCGACAGGACTGAAGAACAGGTTACTGATGACTCTGAGGTCGGCAAGACTGCCGCCGACAGCACCGCTGCCCCTGAAGAAGTGGCGGAAGGGACGGAAGAGAACGACCCGTTGGCATCAGCCCGGCACGAGATAGAAGAACTGAAAGACAAATACCTGCGCTCGGTGGCAGAGTTTGACAACTACCGCAAGCGTACACTGAAGGAGAAGGCCGAACTGATACTGAACGGCGGCGAAAAAGCCGTACAGGCCATACTGCCCGTCATTGACGACATGGAACGGGCCATGGAAAACGGTGAGAAGACGGAAGACCCCGCCGTGCTGCGAGAGGGCATGGAACTGATATACCACAAGTTCATGAAAGCTCTGGAAAGCCTGGGTGTCAAGAAGATTGACACGAAGGATGCCGACTTCAACACGGACATACACGAAGCGGTGGCCATGGTGCCGGGCATGGGCGACGACAAGAAAGGCAAGGTCATTGACTGTCTGCAGACCGGCTACCAACTGAACGACAAAGTAATACGCCACGCAAAAGTGGCCGTTGGACAATAACACAACATGGCACAAAAAAGAGACTACTACGAGGTGCTTGGCGTAGACAAAAACGCCACCGAAGACCAGATAAAAAAGGCGTATCGCACCATTGCTATCAAGTATCACCCGGACAGGAACCCCGGCAACAAGGAAGCCGAAGAGAAGTTCAAGGAAGCTGCCGAAGCATACGACGTGCTGCACGACCCGCAAAAGCGCCAGCAGTACGACACGTTCGGATTCAATGGCGCTGCCGGTGGTTTCGACCCCTTTGGCGGGACTTCGATGAACATGGACGACATCTTCTCAATGTTCGGCGACATCTTTGGCGGACATGCAGGCTTTGGCGGATTCGGAAGTTCAAAGCGAGGACCGCAAGTGCACAGAGGCTCCGACCTGCGACTGAAGGTGAGACTGTCGCTGGACGAGATTGCCCACGGTGTCACCAAGAAGTTCAAGGTGCGCAAGGACATCACGTGCTCTCACTGTCACGGCAGTGGGGCCGAAGCAGGAAGCACCAATGACCAGTGTCCCACTTGTCACGGCAGCGGATATATCACCCACACGACACAGAGCATCTTCGGCATGATGCAGACACAGGGCGTATGTCCTACCTGCAACGGTGAGGGCACAGTCATCAAGAACAAATGCAAGCACTGCGGAGGTTCCGGTGTTGAGAAAGGAGAAGAGGTGGTAGAGATAAAGATTCCGGCAGGTGTGGCACAAGGCATGATCGTCAACGTGCCCGGCAAAGGCAATGCCGGCATCCACAAAGGAGTGAACGGCGACATCCAGGTGTTTATTGAAGAGGAAGACAACGACACCTTCATCCGCGACGACAACAACCTGATATATAACCTGCTGCTCGACTTCCCGACAGCAGCACTCGGAGGCGATGTGGAGATTCCCACCATAGAGGGCTCCCGCCTGAAAGTGAAGATGGAACCCGGCACACAACCGGGCAAGACCATCCGCCTGCGCGGAAAAGGACTGCCAGCAGTTCCTGGCTATGGACGCGGAAACGGCGACCTGATAGTAAACATCAGTGTGTACATTCCCAAGGAGCTGTCCAGGGAAGAAAAGGCTGAAATAGAAAAGTTCCGCCAAAGCGACAATTTCAAAGGCGACTCTGCTACCAAGCGCAGCATCTTCCAGAAATTCAAAAACTATTTCTCATAACTGATGAACTACCAAGAGACCTGCGAGTACCTGTTCCGACAGATGCCCATGTTTGAACGACAAGGAGCCTCCGGATATAAAGAAGGACTTGACAACACACTGAAGTTGGACGAGCATTTTGCCCATCCTCACCAGGCTTACGCCACCGTCCACGTGGGTGGTACGAACGGCAAGGGCAGCGTATCCCACACGCTGGCATCGGTGCTTCAGGAATGTGGATACCGCGTAGGACTCTATACATCACCTCACCTCGTAGACTTCCGCGAGCGTATCCGCGTCAACGGCAAGCCCGTCAGCAAAGAGTACGTGGTGGACTTTGTTGACAAGGAACGTTCGTTCTTCGAACCGCTTCACCCTTCTTTCTTTGAAGTGACCACAGCCTTGGCTTTCAAGTATTTCCGCAACAAGAAAGTAGACATTGCCGTTGTGGAGGTTGGCTTGGGAGGACGACTGGACTGTACCAACATCATTACGCCACTCGTGTCGGTCATTACAAACATCAGTTTCGACCACACTCAGTTCCTTGGCAAAACACTTCCTGACATTGCAAAGGAGAAAGCGGGTATTATAAAAAGAGGTGTCCCCGTGATTGTCGGGGAAAGCCATGAGGAAACACGCTCAGTGTTTGAGACCAAGGCAAGAGAAATGGGAGCACCACTGCTCTTTGCTGACGACGTGCCTGAAGTGTTGAACGCAGAACCCACACCTGAAGGAGGCATGCACTATACTACCCGACGGTTAGGAGAACTGTATGGCGACCTGGGAGGCATCTACCAGAAAAACAACCTTAACACCGCACTATACGCACTCAGAGAGTTAGCAAGACAGGGGTTCCTCAGCCAAATGCAGAAAGACCGCTATGAACTGGAGAACGGATTGAAAAACGTCACCGCCAATACAGGACTTATGGGACGCTGGCAGACCATACGCCAGAATCCTTTAGTGATTTGCGACACAGGCCACAACCTCGGAGGTTGGCAGTACATCAGCAGACAACTGTCCGGCGTGAAATGCAAACAGATGCACATCGTCTTTGGCATGGTGGACGACAAAGACGTGCAAGGAGTGCTTCAACTGCTGCCACAACAAGCAGTCTACTATTTCACACAGGCAAACACCAAAAGAGCCGTTTCCAGTACAGCCATGATGGTGATGGCAAACAACAACGGACTGTCAGGACAGAGCTATCCCACTGTAGTTGAAGCATATAAAGCAGCGCTCGCTGCTGCCGAAGCCGATGATTTCATATTCGTCGGAGGCTCCAGTTATGTCGTCGGTGACTTCCTCAAGACAGTACTTTAGTTGTTTTTAACACTTCAATAAACGATTTTTTCAGCGTTTCCTTCGTCATTCTCGTTTTTTTTCGGTTACTTTGCAGAAAGATTTTTGTAACTAAAAACAAACGTTTATGGCTAACACAACGGAAAATGCGAATCTGTGTGGTCTGAATCGTAAGGATTTCCAGACCACTATCAATGGGAAAAAGACTGACCTTTACATTCTCAAGAACCGTAAAGGCTACGAAGTGGCAATCTCAAATTACGGTGGTGCCATCTGCGCCATCATGGTGCCCGACAAAGAAGGCAAAGTAGGCAACGTCATTCAAGGACATGCCAATATCCAGCAGTTGACCAGCGGGCAGGAACCCTATCTTTCAACACTGATTGGCCGTTGGGGCAACCGCATCTGCAAAGGACAGTTCACGTTGAACGGCAAGGAATACCAGCTGGCACAGAACGACGGGCCCAACCATCTTCATGGAGGTAATGTCGGATTTAACGCAAAGGTATGGGATGCCAAGCAGATGGGACCGCGCTCATTGGCTCTGCATCGTATATCCTCTTACGGAGAGGAAGGATACACTGGTGAACTGGACGTGACGGTAGAGTTTACCTTCACTGACCAGAACGAGCTGGTCATTGAATATCTTGCCACCACCAACAAGAAGACCATCGTCAACCTGACTCACCATGCATTCTTCAGCTTGGCAGGTACTGCTGACCCCACACCAACCATCGAGGACCAGCTGTGCGAAATCAATGCTGATTTCTATCTGCCCACTGACGACACTGCCATCCCCACCGGCGAGATTCTCAAAGTTGAAGGCACACCGTTCGACTTCCGCACCCCCAAGACCTTCGGAAAGGACATCGATGCGGACAATGAGCAGATTAAGTTCGGTAAAGGCTTCGACCACAACTATGTGCTGAACAAAAAAGAGGAAGGTGAACTGAGCTTTGCTGCAAAGATTACCGAGCCGAAGAGCGGACGTACCATGGAGTGTTATACCACCGAACCGGGCATGCAGCTCTATACAGCCAATTATGCTTCTGGATACAAGGGTGCCAACGGCGCCACCTTCCCCCGCCGCTCTGCAGTATGCCTGGAGTGTCAGCACTTTCCCGACACGCCCAACCGTCCGTACTTCCCCTCAGTAGTACTGAACCCCGGTCAGCAATACAAGCAGAAGACCATCTATCGTTTTGGTGTCGTAGAGTAATCAATTAGCTATTACAACACGCTATGAGTAACCAAAAACATAATGGAAGCATCGTCGCTATTGTGACGATGTTCTTCCTTTACGCAATGATTGCGTTTGTCACCAATCTGGGCGCTCCCATTGGTGTCATCTGGAAAAGTCAGCCAGGCATCGACGGCAACAACATGCTTGGCATGATGGGTAACTTCATGAACTTCTTTGCCTATCTCTTTATGGGCATCCCAGCAGGTAAGATGCTTACCAAGATTGGGTATAAGAAGTCTGCACTCATCGGTATTGCAGTAGGCTTCATCGGAGTACTCGTACAATTTATCTCCAGCTTTCCTACAGGCATCGCAGGCTTCTGCGTCTATCTGCTGGGAGCCTTCATCTCGGGTTTCTCCGTTTGCATCCTGAATACGGTGGTGAATCCCATGCTGAACCTTTTAGGAGGAGGTGGCAACCGGGGCAACCAGCTGAACCTGATCGGTGGCACACTGAACTCGCTGACCGGCACCATGACCCCCATGCTGGTAGGAGCACTGATTGGTGAGGTTACCAAGTCGACTCAAATGGCCGACGTGAACCTGGTGCTGTATATCGCCATGGCAGTATTTGCCGCAGCATTCTGCATCCTGACTTTCATCCCCATCCAAGATCCCGAACTGGGCAAGGTAACTGCTGAAACCAAGTTTGAACATTCACCATGGGCTTTCCGCCACTGCACGCTGGGTGTCATTGCCATCTTCGTGTATGTGGGTGTCGAAGTGGGTATTCCTGGAGCACTGAACTTCTATCTTTCTGACACCACGGAAAAAGGTGCCGGACTCCTGGCTAACGCAGCTACCATTGGTGGTGCCGTGGCTGCCATGTACTGGCTGCTCATGCTCTGTGGTCGTCTGGTGTCCGGATTCATTGCAGGCAAGGTGAGCTCCCGCCAGCTCATGCTGTGCACTACCTCTGTAGGCATGGTTCTGATTCTGGCAGCCATGTTCATGCCCAAGACCAGCACCGTGACCATGCCTCTGTTCTCTATCATGACCTTCTCATTCACATCGGCAGTAGTACCCGTCAGCGCACTGCTGTTAGTGCTCTGCGGACTTTGTACCTCTATCATGTGGGCCTCCATTTTCAATCTGGCCACTGAAGGTCTTGGCAAATACACCGCTCAGGCATCGGGCATCTTCATGATGATGGTTGTCGGTGGCGGCGTGCTCCCCCTTATTCAGGGTTGGTTCTCAAACTTCATGGGCTATATGCCAAGCTACTTTGTCTATTTGATGGCCATGGCTTACATGTTCTACTACGCCCTCATCGGCTGCAAGAATGTGAATAAGGACATACCCGTTGACTAATTAATTAAATCAGTAAATCGTAAATCAGTAAATCGTAAATCATCATGATGGATATTGAATTCGTAAGAAGCCGCTTCATCAAGCATTTTGATGGCAAGACTGGCAATGTATATACTTCACCCGGGCGAATTAACCTTATTGGCGAACATACCGACTACAACGGCGGTTTCGTGTTTCCCGGTGCTGTCGACAAAGGAGTGATGGCCGAAATGCGAGCCAATGGCACGGAAGACACCGTGATGGCATATGCTATCGACCTGAAAGACCGTGTAGACTTCAAACTTAGCGACCCGGCAGGCCCCCGGGCTTCGTGGGCACGCTACATCTATGGCATTGCCCTGGAGATGAAGAAACGGGGTGTTCCCGTCAAGGGTTTCAACATTGCCTTTGCCGGTGACGTGCCACTTGGTGCTGGCATGTCGTCAAGTGCAGCCATGGAAAGTTGTTTTGCCTGTGGACTGAACGACATCTTCGGCGACAACAAAGTGTCGCAGTGGGACATCGTGCTGGCCGGTCAGGCTACTGAGCATAACTACTGTGGTGTCAACTGCGGCATCATGGACCAGTTTGCATCAGTCTTCGGCAAGGCAGGTTGCCTGATGCGCCTCGACTGCCGTAGCCGCGAATTTGAGTACTTCCCGTTCAAGCCCGACGGCTATCGCCTGGTGCTGCTCGACTCTGTGGTGAAACACCAGCTGGCAGGTTCTCCCTACAACGACCGTCGCAACTCTTGCGAAAATGTGGTGAAGCACATCCAGGCCAAGCATCCCGAAGGCAAGTTCGAGACTCTACGTGACTGCACTTGGGAACAGCTTGACGAGGTTCGTGCCGAGGTTGGCGAGGAAGACTACAAGCGCGCCAAGTTCGTACTTGGTGAGAAAGACCGCGTACTGGCAGTTTGCGATGCGTTGAACGAAGGCGACTACGAAAAGGTTGGTGAAATGATGTACCAGACTCACGAAGGTCTGTCAAAAGACTATGAGGTATCTTGCGAAGAACTCGACTTCCTGAACCAGATTGCCAAGGAGAACGGAGTGACAGGTTCGCGCATCATGGGCGGCGGCTTTGGCGGCTGCACCATCAACCTAGTACGCAACGACCTCTACCGTCAATTCGTTGCCGACGCAAAGAAGCGCTTCAACGAAAAATATGGCCACGAGCCAAAGGTCTATGATGTCGTCATTGGTGACGGCTCGCGCAAACTCTGCTAAGAAAGGAACACGAACCGTGGCATGGACTTGCCAAGAAACGTTTCCGGCACATAGTTTCAAAAGGCGTCTCTTCCACTGCGGAGAGAGGTCTTTTATTTTTTCATGCCGTTGTATTTGTCGTCAAATGTGTTTTTTTTTGTACTACAACGAAAATACTGCACAAAAAGTTTTGAAATGTGCAGGAAACATATTACCTTTGCACAAACTTTCGAAAAATGTGCAATGAACGATATCCCATGTTTTAACTCCTGTATCGAACAAACGATAAAGGACAACTGGCTTCTCGATGCCCTGACAGACTACAAAGGATCTACACTACAATATCACGATGTAGCACGCAAGATAGAAAAACTCCACATCATGATGGAGGCTGCCGAAATTAAGAAAGGCGACCGTATAGCCGTCTGTGGTCGCAATTCAGCTCACTGGGCAGTAGCTTTTCTGGCCACATTAACCTATGGTGCGGTTATCGTTCCTATCTTACATGAGTTTAATGGCGAACAGATTCATAACATCGTCAACCACTCCGAGAGCCGGTTGCTGTTTGTCGGCGACTACATTGTCAACGTCATTGACGAGAAAGAAATGCCACATTTAGAAGGCATCTTCAATCTTCCCGACTTTTCACTATACGTATCCCATAACGAACAGCTGACAGACGCCCGCGAGCGTCTGAACGAGTTGTTCGGCCGTAAATACCCCAATGCGTTCCGTCGCGAGGATGTCAACTGGTACAAAGGCAGCCCCGAAGAGCTTTGCATGATTAATTACACCTCTGGTACGACAGGTTTCTCCAAGGGAGTCATGCTACCCTATCAGGCACTTTGGGGCAATGTGGACTATTGCCAGAGATACCTTGGAAACCACATGCCCAAGTTTTCGCGCACGCTGAGCATCCTGCCCATGGCACACATGTATGGTATGTCCATGGAGTTTCTCTTTCCCTTCTGTTCCGGCTACCATCTGTTCTTCCTGACCCGTCTGCCTTCCCCGGCAGTCATTGCTGAAGCCTTCAAGGAGGTTTGCCCCGACGTCATCATTGCTGTTCCTCTTATTATCGAGAAAATTATCCGCAAGCGGGTGTTTCCTAAGATACAGAGCAATGCCGTCAAGTTGCTGTTACAGATGCCCTTGGTCAGCAAGAAAGTCAAGGAGCGCATCTGCCAGGAGGTTTATGCAGCCTTTGGAGGAAGAGCCTACGAGGTCATTGTTGGCGGTGCACCTCTGAACCAAGAAATAGAACAATTTCTCAGGGATATAGATTTTCCCATCACGATAGGGTACGGTACCACGGAGTGCGCTCCCCTCATATCCTACAGTGACTATCATGACTTCGTGGCAGGTTCGTGCGGTACGGCCGTTGACCACATGGAAGTAAAGATTCTTTCTTCTGACCCTGAGAGCATAGAGGGCGAAATCGTCACCCGTGGTCTTCACGTTATGCTGGGATACTACAAGAACGAAGAAGCCACCCACCAGGCCATCGACAAGGAAGGCTGGTATCATACCGGTGACTTAGGAACCATGTCTTCTGACGGACACATCTTTATACGTGGCCGACTGAAGAACATGCTCTTGGGACCTAGCGGGCAGAACATTTACCCTGAGGAGATAGAAGACAAGCTCAACTCCATGACGATGGTCAGCGAGAGCATCATCGTCCAGCGCAACGACAAACTGGTGGCACTGGTCTATCCCGACATGGAGGAAGCACGCAACATGGGATTTACTCAGGAAGACCTTGAGAGCATCATGGAACAGAACCGTCAGGAGCTGAATGCCACGCTGCCCGTCTACAGCAAGATACAGAGCTTCGAACTATATAAACAGGAGTTCATGAAAACACCTAAGAAGAGTATTAAACGTTATTTATATAAATAAGGTATAAGTATTATGGTAAATGTGCCTAGTTTTAACCAAATCATACAGCAGAGCATCATCGATCACTGGGACATGGATGCACTGACTGACTACAAGGGAGCAACACTGCAATTCCACGATGTAGCCCGCAAAATAGAGAAGTTACACATATTGTTCGAGAACTGCGGTGTCGAACGCGGCGACAAGATAGCACTCTGCGGGCGCAACTCCAGCCAGTGGGCTGTTGCTTTTCTGGCCACGCTGACCTATGGAGCCGTGGCAGTACCCATTCTTCATGAGTTCACAGCCGACCAGATTCACAACATCGTCAACCACTCTGATGCCAAGTTGCTGTTTGTCGGTGACCATGTGGCCACACTCATTGACCCGATGGCCATGCCCCATCTGGAAGGCATCATCAACAATCCCGACTACTCGCTCATGATTTCGCGTACCGACAAACTGACGTATGCCCGTGAACACCTGAACGAGCTGTATGGCAAGAAGTTCCCCAAATATTTCCGTAAAGAGCACGTCAACTACTACATTGAGCAAAGCCCCGACGAACTGGCACTCATCAACTACACCAGCGGAACGACGGGATTCTCGAAGGGGGTGATGATTCCTTACCGCGCCATCTGGTCAAACTACGATTTCGCCGAATACGTATTGGGAAAGACACTCAAAGCCGGCGACCGCATCATCAGCATCCTGCCCATGGCACACATGTACGGCATGGCCTTCGAGTTCATCTTCGAGTTCCTGCATGGCTGCCACACCTACTACCTGAACCGTGTGCCCTCTCCCGCCATTATTGCCCAGGCCTTTGCCGACATCAAGCCGAAGATTATCATTGCCGTGCCTCTGGTCATTGAGAAGATCATCCGCAAGAAGGTATTCCCCAAGATACAGAACAACCGCATGCGTCTCCTGTTGGCCATGCCCGTCATCTCCAAGAAGGTGCGCGAGAAGATATGCCAGGAGGTCATCAAGGCTTTCGGCGGCGAGCTCTATGAGGTCATCATCGGCGGTGCCGCCTTCAACCAGGAGGTAGAGTCGTTCCTCAAGAAGATTGAGTTCCCCTACACCGTAGGCTATGGAGCTACCGAGTGTGCACCGATAATCTGTTATCGCGATTGGCACACCTTCGTACAGGGTTCGTGCGGACAGGAAGCATACCACATGCAGGTAAAGATAGACTCACCCAATCCTGCCACCCAACCTGGCGAGATATTGGCAAAAGGTCTGAACGTCATGCTGGGTTACTACAAGAACGAGGAAGCCACCCGCGAGACACTTGACAAGGACGGCTGGTACCACACCGGCGACCTGGGAACCATGGACTACGACGGCAACGTCTTCATCAACGGCCGTTCCAAGAACATGCTCTTGGGACCTAACGGCCAGAACATCTACCCCGAAGAGATTGAAGACAAGCTGAACTCCATGCCCATGGTGGTTGAAAGCGTCGTCGTACAGCGCGACACCAGGCTGGTTGGTCTGGTCTATCCCGACTACGACGAAGCCAAGAACATGAACTTCAATGCCGACGACATTCATAACATCATGGAGCAGAACCGCGAACAGCTGAACCAGCAGCTGCCGGCCTACGAGAAGATTAGCGAGATAGATATTCGCAAGGATGAGTTTGAGAAGACTCCCAAGCGCAGCATCAAGCGCTATCTCTACCAGTAAACATCCTCTGCACTATCAGTATCACACAGATACTTTACATAACAAACTACTTAAAACTCAGGAAGGTCGGAGAACACTCTCCGGCCTTTCGCATAGTATTGCCATAACAGTGAGAACCTGCTTTGCTGCGGAATGGGCTCAGCCACACGCGAAGTCTGGATGCGCTGGCGGTCAGCAACAAAGTTCTGGCGCCACATCTTGAAAGCACGACGCGCACGGAACACGGCGCGGAAGTCACCAACGTTCCGCCCGAGAACCAACATCTCGAACGCAGCCAGGTAGTCCAGCCACCACCGCACACGCATGACGTGCTTCAACTCTGCGTCGGGCAGGCACTTATAGAGCATGGTCAGGTTATTACGGAAGTTCAGGAACGTCTTCATGGGGTTCGACTTGGGCAGCGTTCCGCCCCCAACGTGATAGACACACGACTCCGGCAGGCAGTAAATCTTCCGTCCCTTGATGCGCAGGCGCCAGCAGAGGTCTATCTCCTCGTTGTGAGCAAAGAAGCGACCGTCCAGTCCACCGGCATCCCAATAGTCCTGCTTGCGAATCATCAGGGCAGCCCCCGTAGCCCACAACACCTCTGCTGCATAGTCGTACTGTCCGTTATCCTCCTCCACAGTGTCAAAGATGCGCCCCCGGCAGAAAGGATAGCCATAGCGGTCCAGGTATCCACCACTCGCCCCGGCATACTCAAACATATCCTTATTATATATAGAGAGCAGCTTCGGCTGACAGGCCGCCACCTCAGGGTGAACGTCCATAAACTCTATCAGCGGTGTCAGCCAGTGGTGCGTCACCTCAATGTCTGAGTTCAACAACAAGTAGTATTCCGCATCAATTTCCCTGAGAGCCTTGTTATATCCCTCGGCAAACCCCCAGTTGCGGTCCAGCACAATCAGCCGGCACTCCGGGAAATGCTCCCGCAACAGCTGCAACGAGTTGTCCTTCGATGCATTGTCAGCCACATAAACCGTAGCCTCATCACGCGAGTAGTTAAGTACTGTGGGCAGATATTGGGCCAGCATGCTGGCACCGTTCCAGTTGAGAATTACGATGGCGAGTTTATCCATGACTCTTTCTTATCTAATCTGTTCGTCTCATTCATTCAGCTCGTCAGCCTTCAGGGCAGTCTTGTCATGGTTGAAGCCCCCCATGGTGACCGTCATCAGCTGGTTGTCGTATTCGTCGCAAGCTTCTCCTGGCGACAGTTCCACACGTATGTAGTTGCGCGTAAAGCCGTGCATGGCGCGTCCCCGTTCAGCCTTCTCGAACAGCACCTCTGCCCGCCGGCCGATGTATTGCTGATAGAAAGCCTCCGTCTTGCGGTCGGAGAGTTCCAGAAGTCGCTGGCTGCGCTGACGCTTGTCGTGGTCAGTCACTACATAGGGAATCCTCAGCGCTGCCGTCCCGGGACGTTCTGAATAGGGAAAGACGTGCAACTGTGTAACGTCCAGAGCGTTAAGAAACTCGTAGGTTTCCTCGAAGCATTCCGGGGTCTCACCGCGACAGCCCACCATCACGTCGACACCGATAAAGGCATCGGGCATCAGCGACTTGATGGCCGTAATCTTGTCGGCAAACAGCTGGCGGTCGTAGTGACGGTGCATGAGCCTGAGCACCGTGTCACTGCCACTCTGCAACGGAATGTGGAAGTGCGGCATGAAAGCACGGCTCCTGGCACAATAGTCTATCAGCTCGTCACTCAGCAGGTCGGGTTCCAGCGAACTGATGCGGTAGCGACGGATACCCTCTACGCCATCCAGGGCCTTCACCAAGTCCAGAAAGCTTTCACCCGTAGTCTTGCCAAAGGTACCAATGTTCACCCCTGTCAGCACAATCTCCTTGCCGCCTTCCTGTGCCACCTCCTCAGCCTGGGTCACCAGCGAGGCAATGGTCGGGTTGCGGCTGAATCCGCGGGCATAGGGTATCGTGCAATACGTGCAGAAATAGTCGCAGCCGTCCTGCACCTTCAGGAAGTAGCGTGTACGGTTTCCCCGCGAGCACGAGGGAGCGAAGGTCGTGATGTCCTTTGTCTTCTCTACACGGTAGAATGATTGGCGGTTGACGAAGGCCTCGGAGAGGAACTGTATGAGACTGGCCTTCTCGTTGGAACCCAGCACCAGGTCGACACCGTCAATCCGTGTCACCTCCTCAGGCGACAGCTGAGCGTAGCAGCCCGTCACAACGACAAAGGCCCCCGGATGCTGGCGTATCAGCCTGCGGATGGCCTGCCGGCACTTATGGTCGGCCACTTCGGTCACCGAACAGGTGTTGATGAGGCAGATGTCAGCCCGCTCGCCCTTGTTCACCGTGTGCACACCCATCTGCTGCAACATTTTAGCAAAGGTGGACGTCTCAGAGAAGTTAAGCTTGCATCCGAGCGTGAAATACGCTGCACGCTTGCCTTGAAAAGCCGATGTATCTATCATATTATTATATGCATCTCTTTATACGTCGACAAAGGTAGCTATTTTTCACGGAAAAAACGTACTTTTTAGCATTTATTCAATTAAGTGTATTTTATGCGCGAATTTTAACATTTCGTAATTAATTGATAATTAAGTACTTGCAAAAAAGTTACAAAATAGGGCAAAAAAAAGTGGGCAAAAAAAGAACAACGTATCAAAAAAATGCCTAACTTTGCAGCGTTTTAATAAACAAATGATTGTTTTACAGATTTAAAAGCATTAGAAAAAATGAAAAAATTAGTATTTATGTTCGTAGCTGTTGCAGCTATTTCGTTCGCTTCTTGTGGTAACAAGACTCAGCAGGCTGAGGCTGTTGATTCAGACTCTATTGCCGTTGTTGACAGCGCAGACACCGTTGTTGCTGACACTGCAGTTGCTGACACTACCGCTACTGACAGCGTGAAGTAAGCTTTTGCTCGAACAAATTGAGAGAATCTGAGGGTGCGACATTCCATGTTGCACCCTCTTTATTTTGCCGTCTGAATAAACGTCACGCCGCCATTTACGCTCCATGAGTTCCCACTGGAGCCTCCGTCACACAGCAATGGAGCCTCCATGACAGGGAAAGTTGTAACAACTTTAAAAATAGTTGTAACAACAATAAAAAAAGCTGTAACAACTTTCGGAAAAGCTGTTACAGCTTTTTTGCGATACAGCGGCAATGGCCTTACTGAACGGCGGCTAATGCCCTGCCATTCACTTGGTAATCGTTATCCAGTCAGCATCAATCCATCCGCGATCCGACTTCGGATTGGTGTCTACAGAGACATAGCCGAACTTCGCACCAATCCATTTGCCCTCCTTCATGGCCATCCAGTCGCCGGCCGGCAGGAACTTCTTGCCGTTCATGCTGTACGAGAAACATACCTTCGAGTTCTTCACCGACAGGCGGAGAAAGATGTCTTCATGAATGCCGGGCTTGTAGTCTATCTGGTCTTCAGCGGTGGGTTTCAGCGTGGCGATGAGCTGTTCCTGCTGTGCCTTGCCCTTGTCGGCATCTTTACACGTCACCAGCAAGAGCTGGAACTCGCGCCCTACCCGTTTCACCATCAGTGCTCCGTAGTTGTGACCCATCATGATGAGACCGCCCATCTGCCCGTCGGCCTTCGACGTGAACCGCAGTTTGGTGGTGGCCGTGAACTGGTCTGCGGGTGTCTTCTGCAACAGCAGGTTGGGCACTTCCCAGTAATTGCGCCACCCGTCCGACAGCTTATAGGTATAGACGCGCATGGTGCCGAAGGCGGTGGGCATGCCGAAGAACTGGTCGTAGTTGGCATGCCACTGCCACTGCAGTCCTAACGTGGGACTGTTGAAGTCGTCGCTCTCCACGGGGTTGACAACGAGTGTCGATGACGACTTGGGCTTTCTGTATGTCCGTACCGGCTCGCCACCCTTGCCCATGATGGGCCAACCGCTGGACCAGTCCACGGGATTGAGGTGCACCACGCGGCCGTAGGCTTCCTTGTCCTGGAAGTGCAGGAACCAGTCTTCGCCATATTTCGTGTGCACCCAGCCTCCCTGATGGGGTCCGTTGATGTCAGTCTTTCCCTGCTGCAGCACGACTTTGTGCTCGTAGGGACCGTAGGGTGACTTGGAGCGCATGGCCAACTGGAAACCGGTGGGCACACCGCCCGCCGGACACATAATCCAGTAGTAGCCGTCGCGCTTGTAGAATTTCGGACCCTCGCAGGTGCGGTTTTCCGTACCGTTGCCGTCGAACACGATGACGGGCTGGCCTATGGCCTTGGTACCCTGGGGGTTCAGTTCGCGCACAGTGAGTACGGAAGCAAACTTCGATCGCGAATTTGCCCAACCGTTTACCAGGTAGCAGCGGCCGTCGTCGTCCCACAGCGGCGTGGTGTCTATGATTCCCTGCCCCTTGATGACGCACACGGGAGGTTCCCACTCACCTGCCGGATTGCGGGTTTTCACCATGTAGCAGCCATAGTCCGGGTCGCCCCAGTAGATGTAGTATTCCCCGTCATGATAGCGAATGCTGGGGGCCCACACACCTGCTCCGTGTCTGGGCGTGGAGAAATGCTGCACCAAGGCGTCGTCGCCGGTGTACAGTTCCTTCAGGGCATAGCCCACCAGTTGCCAGTTCACCAGGTCGCGCGAATGCAGGATAGGCAGCCCGGGCACACACTGGAACGACGATGCCGTCATGTAATAGTCTTCGCCCGACGGCCCCACGCACACGTCGGGGTCTGAATAGTCGGCATTAATCACGGGATTGGTGTAAGTGCCGTCACCGTTGTCCGGCGACCACACTGCTGAACGGTACTGTGCTGAGGCTGTCATTGCGACGAAAGCCAGCAGCAGAACAATGTTTCTTTTCATCGTTATCAGGTTTGTCGTGGATAGTTTTATTGTATTGTTAATAGTTTGTTCCACAAATAGTTATCGGCACTTGCTGACGGAAAGCCTGTATCTGTTATCTTCAAAGCGGATGCGCATGACACGATGCAGCTCGTCGTTGTCGGCATCCGTAGTCAGCGCCAGGGCCACATGCCCCATGGTGCGGCGCAGGTTCAGCTCGACACAGGGGTGCAACAGCAGGCGACGCGAGGAGGCATCAGCGTCTTTCACCACCATCATGTCCACGCCGAAGGGTCCCCGATAGTCGCCCAGATTCAGCACAGACGTTATGCGGTGACACACTTGGTCGAGCAAGTCCATGGACAGGTAACGTCCCAAAGCCTCGCGTTTGGCGCGGTCGGTGGCCAGCACGTTACCCGTATAGGCACCATTGCGCGTATGAAACAGCGACAGTCCCACACAGCGGATGCCGTCGGCAGCAGCTTCAAACTCCACGCCGAAATCCTTTATCTTATTATAATAAGGTTCCACCATGATGCTGCCCTGGCGCTGCAGCACGTTCGACAACCACTGGAACTCTGCCTGACGGGCTGTGGCCGACGTGACAAAGCGCACGCCACGGCCACTGGACGACCAGGGTGCCTTGAGCACTGCCTGACCGTATTGTTCCACCAATTCGGCCACTTGTTCCACACGACAGCACTCCGTGGCCTGCCCCACCGTGCCGTCCGTCTGCAACTGCTGAAGAAGGGCGGCTGACGTCCTGCGATGCGACAACTGCCGCAACCGGCTTATATAGTCGGCATCAGGCAGCACATCGGCACCGACGCCTTTGCGTTTCAGCAGGGAGAGCAGGGCCAGGTCCCAGCCCCATGGCTCCACGTGCTCCACCTCAAGACGCGACAGCTCTGCTGGCTCCACGAAGCAACAAGCGTCACGACCAAGCCGCCCACGAAGCCGGTTGTAGCGCAACTCGGCACGCCGACGGTCGTCCACCAGCACCGCATCGCCGGCATCTGCCCATAAGGCTGGCAGGAAACCCAGGTCGCCTCGTAGTTGCCGGCCGGCATGGGGGGCAGTGAAATTGGCCAGGTTCGTGGCCAGTGCTATGTCGTGTTCGGGATTGAAGATGTGCAGCGTCTTTACTTTCATGCGTGCAAAGGTAAGAAAAAAAAGCGGATTGGCGGTCTGAAAGACGGAAAAATTGTCACAGCTTAGTTTGGTGTTATCGGAAAAAGTTCGTACCTTTGCGCCTAAATAAAAAAGGAATCGTGATAGAGAAGCATATCGTATTGGAGGACATTGACCCTGTGGTGTTCTACGGAATTGGAAATCAGCACCTCCAGATGCTGCGGGCACTGTACCCGAAACTGCGCATCGTGGCGCGCGACAATGTCATCCGGATTCTCGGCGACGAGGAACAGATGGCGGCATTTGAGGAAGCAGCCGAGCGTCTCCGTCAGCATGTGGTGCGCTTCAATGCAATCCGCGAGGAGGACATACTCGACATCGTAAAGGGTCACCGCACTAGCGATGAAGTGCCCGAGGGTGTGATCTGCTACTCGATGTCGGGACGAGCCATCAAGGCCCGTTCGGAGAATCAGCAGCGGCTGATAGACACCTACCAGCAGAACGACATGGTGTTCGCCGTAGGCCCCGCCGGAACAGGCAAGACATATCTCTCAATAGCCTTGGCGGTGCGTGCGCTGAAGGAAAAGACGGCCAAGAAGATCATCCTCTCACGACCCGCCGTGGAGGCTGGCGAGAAGCTGGGATTCCTGCCGGGCGACATGAAGGACAAGATAGACCCCTACCTGCAGCCGCTCTACGATGCACTGGAGGACATGCTGCCGCAGGTGAAGTTGCAGGAGATGATGGAGCACCACGTCATTCAGATAGCCCCGCTGGCATTTATGCGCGGACGCACGCTGTCGGACGCCGTGGTCATCCTCGACGAGGCGCAGAACACCACCCCGCAGCAGATACGCATGTTCCTCACCCGCATGGGATGGAACACGAAGATGATCATCACGGGCGACATGACGCAGATAGACCTGCCCCGCTCGCAGAAGTCGGGACTTGTTGAGGCCCTGCAGATTCTGAGCGGCATCGAGGGCATCGGCGTGGTAGAGCTGAACCGCAAGGACATCGTACGCCATAAACTCGTCACCCGCATCGTCAATGCCTACGAACGGTTTGACAAGCAAGGCAGACCATCGGAAACGGAAGAACAATAAACCAGGAAATCTAAAAAAACAAAGATAAGATGAAAGCTTTAACAAGAACCGACTTTAATTTCAAAGGACAAAAGAGCGTTTATCACGGCAAAGTTCGTGACGTGTATAACATCAACGACGACCTGATGGTGATGGTGGCCACCGACCGCATATCGGCCTTCGATGTCATCCTGCCCAAGGGCATTCCCTACAAGGGACAGGTGTTGAACCAGATTGCCGCCAAGTTCCTCGATGCCACTGCCGACATCTGCCCCAACTGGAAACTGGCTACCCCCGACCCGATGGTGACCGTGGGCTTGAAGTGCGAGGGATTCCGTGTGGAGATGATTATCCGCTCTATCCTCACCGGCTCGGCATGGCGCGAGTATAAGAACGGCTGCCGCGAGCTCTGCGGAGTACGTCTGCCCGACGGCATGAAGGAGAACGAGCGTTTCCCCGAACCCATCATCACCCCCACCACCAAGGCCGACGAGGGCCACGACATGAACATCTCCAAGGAGGAGATCATCGCCCAGGGACTGGTATCGGCCGAGGACTATGCCGTGATGGAGGACTACACGCGCCGCATCTTCAAGCGCGGACAGGAGATTGCCGCCCAGCGCGGACTCATCCTCGTCGACACCAAATATGAATTCGGCAAGCGCGACGGCAAGGTCTATCTCATTGACGAGATTCACACCCCCGACAGTTCGCGCTATTTCTATGCCGACGGCTACGAGGAGAAACTGGCCAAGGGCGAGCCCCAGCGACAGCTCTCGAAGGAGTTTGTACGCCAGTGGCTCATCGAGCATGACTTCATGAACGAGCCGGGACAAGTGATGCCCGAAATCACCGACGAGTATGCCGCCAGCGTCTCTGACCGCTACATCGAGCTCTACGAGCACATCACCGGCGAGCCCTTCCAGAAGGCCCCCGATGCCGAAGACCTCGCCCAGCGCATCGAGAAAAACGTCAGCGCCTGGCTCGCCACCCGCTAACAGCAATGGTCCAGTATGCTGCCATTTTATGGCAGCCTCCAGAAGAATATGTACCAGCAAGAGACGATAACCCCCTACAGCCCCAACGCCAAGGACAAGGCGCAGCAGGTGGAGACGATGTTCGACAACATCGCCCCCACCTACGACACGCTGAACCATCGCCTCTCATGGAACATCGACCGATACTGGCGCCGCAAGGCGCTCAAGAGGCTGGCCGACCATCAGCCCCAAACCATCCTCGACATCGCCACCGGCACGGGCGACTTTGCCATACAGGCCGCACAGATGCTGCCACAGGCACGAATCTGCGGCGTAGACATCAGCGAGGGCATGATGAAGATCGGGGCAGAGAAAGTGGAGCGGTTAGGACTGCAACAGCGCATCACCTTCAGCCGCGAAGACTGCCTGGCCCTCTCCTACCCTGACGACTCCTTCGATGCCGTAACGGCCGCCTTTGGTATCCGCAACTTTGCCGACCTCGACCGGGGACTCTCTGAGATGTGCCGAGTGCTGCGCAAGGGAGGACACCTCTGCATCGTGGAACTCACCACACCCGTACGGTTCCCCATGCGGCAGCTGTTCCACATCTACTCACACACCATGCTGCCCGTCTACGGACGGCTGATCTCCAAGGACACCAGTGCCTACTCATATCTCACCAAGACCATTGAGGCCTTCCCACAGGGAGAACGCATGATGGATATCCTGCACCAGGCAGGATTTACACATGCTACCTTCAAACGGCTCACCTTCGGCATCTGCACCATGTATCTGGCAACCAAGTAAACCTAACGAACAAAGTATTAATTATGGACAAGTACGGACTTATCGGATTCCCGCTCGGCCACTCGTTCTCCATCAGCTACTTCAACCAGAAGTTTACTGATGAAGGCATTGACGCGGTGTATGAGAACTTTGAGATTCCAACTATCGACGCACTGCCTGAAGTGCTCGACTCTAATCCCAACCTGCGAGGACTCAACGTCACCATTCCCTACAAAGAAAAGGTACTGCAGTTCCTGGACAGCACGTCACCGGAAGCACGAGCCATTGGAGCCGTCAACGTTATCCGCGTCACCCACGAAGGCAAGGACATCAAACTGAAAGGATACAACTCGGACGTCATTGGTTTCACGCAAAGCATAGAACCGATGTTAGACAAGAAGTGGCACAAGAAAGCACTCATACTGGGCACGGGGGGAGCCTCCAAAGCCATCGACTACGGACTGCGTAACCTCGGACTGGAAACCGTCTTTGTCAGCCGGTACGAGAAAGAGGGCACCATACAATATAAGGACATTACCCCTGAGGTCATCAAGGAATATAACGTCATCATCAACTGCACACCAGTAGGCATGTATCCCCAGACAGAAGTATGCCCACCACTGCCCTACGAGGCCATGGACGCGCATACCATTCTCTACGACCTCATCTACAATCCCGACGAGACGCTCTTCATGAAGTGCGGAGCCCAGTTCGGCGCACAAACCAAGAATGGGCTTGAAATGCTGCTTCTGCAGGCTTTCGCCTCCTGGGAATTTTGGCACGAGAAATAAACTGTCAACTCTCAACTATCAACTCTCAACTGTCAACTCAAATGAACACCTACGCCGACAACCTCAATCAGCTGACCCGCCAGTACAACGATGCCATTCGTGCACTGGAGGAAGCCTACGAAATGGAGAACACTGGACTGGGGTGGAATCTTTCTGACAGGTATCTCACCAAACAATACTCAAAGAAATATGAAGTCTTAGCGCGCGAATACAAGCAGAAGAGTCGGCAGCTGTTTGCTTCCTACGAGCAGGCACATCCCGAATGGGCTCGCTGGCGCCGCATCTGGGGAAGAGTGTTCATCATTGGCATCATAGCCATGATGACCTGCTGCGGTGCTACGCTCGTTGCCGACGATGTCGCCAGTACTAACGCCCTCTACGACGAGCAACAGCAGGCGCTCGGCGCGTCATCCGCCGAAACATACTGGAACGCCGACAACATCCCCATCCCCTACCTGCAGGACTCTACGCAATACGTCTCTAATCCTGACCATGTATTGACACAACCAGCCGTAGACCGCATGAACGTAACGCTGCAACGGCTCAAGAATGAGCTTGGTGTGCAGTCTGTATTCATCGTAGTTAACCATATAGAGAACGACGACCCCTTCCGTATGGCACAGGACGTGGGTAACAAATACGGTGTGGGATATCAGAATCGCGGACTGGTAGTAGTGGTAGGCTATGAGGATCACAGCATCAACATGTCACCGGGACGGGCCTTGGAGGCAGACCTGACGGATGCGGAATGCTATCAGTTGCAACAACGCTATGTAGTACCGGCCATGCGGGCTGAGATGCCTGACAGCGGAATGATTTACCTGGCCGATGCCATCTATGCCACGCTGGAGAAAAAAGAACTTCCCGACATGTCGTCACTCTATTCAAAAGACGACGAGTTTGACGATGCACTGGCAAAGTCCATGGGGCTCACATTTCTCTTCCTGATGGGATGGTGTATCTTATACCTCCGACTGAACCGTAAATATCAGTGGTTAGGACTGGTAGGAACCATCCCCTTGCTGCCCAATCCCTTCTATGTGGCTGAGGCCATCAACATCGGTGGAGGAGGATTCGGTGGAGGCAAAGGATTCGGTGGAGGAAGCTTCGGAGGAGGAGGCTTCAGCGGAGGCTCATTCGGTGGTGGCTCATTCGGCGGTGGCGGAGCGACCTCAAGGTGGTAGCTCCTCCCACAACACCCGCATCACCCACATCACCCACAACACCCACAACACCCACATCACCCACAACACCCACATCACCCACAACACCCACATCACCCACATCACCCACAACACCCACAAAGAAAAATAATTCACTAAATAATTACTATTATGAAACTCAGTAAATCGCTTATCGCAATCATCGCAGCAGTCGTCATCATCGGCGGTTGGGCTGCAAGTGCTTACAACTCAATGGTCGGAGAACAGGAAAAGGCTACTACCGCGCTGGCTAACGTACAGTCGGCCTATCAGCGTCGTGCAGACCTCATCCCCAATCTGGTGGAGACCGTCAAGGGCTATGCCGCCCACGAGAAGGAAACACTCGAGGGTGTGGTCAATGCCCGTTCGAAGGCTACACAGGTAACACTTGACCCAGAGAACATGACTCCCGAAAAGCTGCAGGAGTTCCAGAAGGCTCAAGGTGAGCTGGGGGCGGCATTAGGACGACTGATAGCTATCAGTGAAAACTATCCTGACCTGAAAGCTAACGAGAACTTCCAGCAACTGCAAGTGCAACTGGAGGGAACAGAGAATCGTATCAACGAGGCTCGCAACACGTTCAACGCCGTGGTACAACAGTATAATGTAGTCATCCGCTCGTTCCCCAAGAACATCCTTGCTGGCCTCTTCGGCTTTGACAAGATGACAAAGTTCGAGGCAGAGACCGGTGCCGAGAAAGCCCCCCAAGTGAAATTCTAAGTTCAGTAAGTTGCGGTTTTGCCGCAACAAAAGTTATCGCAACAATGAACAACCGCTATATGCAACGCGGTGTGAGTGCCGCCAAAGAGGACGTACACGCCGCCATCAAGAACATAGACAAAGGCATCTTCCCGCAGGCCTTCTGCAAAATCATTCCCGACATTCTGGGCGGCGACCCTGAGTATTGCAACATCATGCATGCCGACGGGGCAGGCACCAAGTCAAGCCTCGCCTACATGTACTGGAAGGAGACGGGCGACCTCTCCGTATGGAAAGGCATTGCCCAGGATGCCATCGTGATGAACACCGACGACCTGCTCTGCGTGGGTGCCGTAGACAATATCCTCGTCTCGTCTACTATCGGGCGTAACAAGATGCTCATCCCCGGTGAGGTCATATCGGCCATCATCAACGGTACGGACGAACTGCTTGCCGAACTCCGAGAGATGGGTATCGGCATCTACCCTACAGGCGGCGAGACGGCCGATGTGGGCGACCTCGTGCGCACCATCATCGTCGACTCTACCGTCACCTGCCGCATGCGACGCGCTGACGTGATAGACAATGCCAACATCCGCCCGGGCGACGTCATCGTAGGACTCTCATCAACAGGACAGGCCACCTACGAGCACCGTTACAACGGCGGTATGGGCAGCAACGGACTCACCAGCGCCCGCCACGATGTCTTCGCAAAATATCTCGCAGAGAAATACCCCGAGAGCTACGACCACGCCGTCCCCGATGACCTCGTCTACAGCGGAAAATACAAGTTAGTTGACAGTTTACAGTTGAGAGTTGACAGTTGCGCCAAGCAAAAACTCTCAACTCTCAACTCTCAACTCTCAACTCTCACCATGGGTCAGCTCGTGCTCTCCCCCACCCGTACCTACGCTCCCGTCATCAAGCGCCTGCTCGACGAGCTGCGACCCGAGATTCACGGTATGGTACACTGCACGGGCGGCGCACAGACAAAGGTGCTGCACTTCGTGAATGACAACTGCCGTGTCGTCAAGGACAACATGTTCCCCGTACCTCCGCTGTTCCAAGCCATCCACGACTGCTCGGGCACTGACTGGAAGGAGATGTACCAGGTGTTCAACATGGGGCACCGCATGGAGATCTATGTCCGCCCGGAGGTTGCCGAGCAAGTGATTGCCATCTCGAAGTCGTTCAACATCGATGCCCAGGTGGTAGGCCGCATCGAGGAGGGCGCTCGTTCGCTCACCATCCACAGCGAGTACGGCACCTTCGACTATTAACTCTCAACTCTCAACTAAAAATATGAGCCAAGACCATTACATCTCCCTGTTACGGCAGGCCATTGAAGCCAAGGTGGACAGGGAGATGCACATTTCGGGTGACTACACCTATCTCTCTGAGTGCATCTTCGAGGAGCTGCACCAGACGGTAAGCCCCACTACGTTGAAACGCCTGTGGGGCTATCTGTCGGAACCCGTCACCCCACGCATATCTACCCTCGACATCCTGGCCAACTTTGTGGGCGAGGAGAGTTTCGAGGCTTTCTGCCAGAAGACTGCCGCCAGCCAAGCCGACTCCCAGAAAACCACTGACAGCCAAACTGACTCCCAGCAGCCACCTCAGACAGCTACCAAAATACCCCCCCAGCCGCTTGGCATTATGGCTGTTACTGGCTGTGGCAGTAGGCATAGGAGGCTATTTCCTGCTACGCTCAGCGTCAGCGGAAAGAGAGCCCGCAAGTGCGTTGACGCTGAAGATGGGACAAGAGTTCGCCACTTATCACGACTACCTCAGCCTGTTTGGCATCACCGACACCACCTCCTGGTGGGGCAAGCCTTTGCCTCATCATCCTGACATAGTGGTGTGGGGACCGACATATCACCATCCGCACTGGCACAACGATGGTGACACGGCACGGATGATGCCCACCATTACCGAACGCTGGGAGCCTGCCGATGCTGACAGCACGCTGGTGACCATGCGCAACCGTGACAAGTACAACCACGAGGTGCGACTGAACGAGGTGCGCATCACGTTTATGAAGAACCTCAGAGGCAGCGGTTTCGTCTTCCTTGGCGTCTATCGCCTGTCGCTCGAACAGTCAGACACCACTCACTGCGTCTGGGAACGAGTGGCCGAGACGTGCGACCTGAACAACCTGCACTATCTGATGGAACTGCGCAACTAAGCCGCAAAAACACTCCCAAGGCACCTGTTTTCAGCCTTTGGATTGAATGGACAGCCAAAAGGACAGAATGGACAACCCTCCGTTCTGCCCTTCTTTGTATCTTTGCACCTAAAATTCTAAGGTTCATGTCCAGTATTTGTTCTGTATTTGTTCAGTGAATGACTGAACATATACTGAAGAAATGATGTACAGGTTGTGGACATAAAAACCTCATGGCAAGGAAATCCAACCACCCGCAAGAATACGCATATATATGTTATACTAATAATAAAAACAAGAAAACATGAAAAGAAAACTTTTACTCTTTTTGGTTGCCCTATTAGGATTAGGGCAGGCGTGGGCAACAGATGCCTTATTCTTCGAGGATTATGACTCCTCTGCTAAAACGGTTACGTTGAAGTACGGAGAAGTACCTTCTTTGGCTGCCGCTGTTTTTAATGATGAGAAGGGGTTATGGGGTGCTGCACCCTTTTACGATCACTCCGACGAAATCAAAACAAATGTGACGACCATCACTATTGATGCCAGTTGTCAGAGTATCCCAGAAATGTCATTGAAAAACCTCTTCTTTGGCTTTTCATCATTGACGACCTTCAACAACCTGTCGAACTTGAATACTGCGCTTGCCACCGGGTTTGATTGGATGTTTTGTGGTTGCACCAGCCTCACTTCAATCGACCTTAGCAGTTTTAACACCGCACATTCATATTCCATGAATAGTATGTTTAGTGGATGCACAAGTCTAACCACTTTAGATCTAACGAGCTTTGACACCGAGGATGTCACAGACATGAACTCTATGTTCTATGGTTGCACCAATCTGACAAATATTACATTCGGCACTAAGTTTAAGGCTACAAATGCAAAGAATTTGGGTCGCATGTTCATGAAATGCAGCAAGTTGACGACCATTAACATGAGTTTATTCGGCGCGAGCAAGGTAGAAGACATGTCATACATGTTCAGTGGCTGTTCATCACTTACATCACTCGACCTAAGTTCGTTCAACACTTATAACGTTAAGTATACTGGCAGAATTTTTGATGGTTGCAGCAGTCTGACATCAATCACCTTTGGCGACTATTTCACGACCGCAGAAATTACAGACATGAGTTACATGTTCTCTGGTTGCAGCAGCTTGACGAGCCTTGACCTCAGCGGCTTCAATACGAGCAAAGTTACCAGTATGCAGGGTATGTTCAAAGGTTGCAGCAGCTTAACCACGCTTGACCTCAGCAGCTTCAATACTGAAAAAGTTGAAGTCATGTGGAATTTGTTCTATAACTGCACCAATTTGAAAGCTATCATCGTAGGTAATGATTGGAACGTCAAAAAAGTGCACGTTTATGATGATGATGAATATTGGTGGAACGACGAGAACATGTTCTATAACTGTACATCGCTTGTTGGCGAAGACGGTACAACAGTTGGCTCGGAAGTGGACTATACCTATGCGCACACAAATGCTAATGGCTACCTGACCAAGCAGTATGTGGAAGCCACCACCACCCTGGCTGGCGATGCTGCCTGGGGCACTTACTACAAGAGCAACGTCAACCGCAAGGCCGACCCCTACACCACCGTCTATGCCGCCAAGAAGAACGGCTCATCGCTGACACTCGTAGAAGTGGCTGACCGCATCATTAAGGCTGGCGAAGGGGTTATCCTGAAGCGAGCTGCTGCTGGTACCGCACAACTGAAGAGCACTACAGAGCCTGCCACGGACTCTTATTATGAAGGCAATGCCCTGACTGGCAGCGACGTGGCTATGGATCAGGTTGGTGGCACTACCTACTATGTGCTCAGCTACAAGGATTCTACACTGGGCTTCTACAAGTACGGCAGCGGCAATAAGCTTGGTGCCAACAAAGCCTTCATGGCTGTTACGGGTGGAGGAGCACCGGCATACTTTGACTTTACAGGCAATGCTACGGGCATTGAAGCCGTGCCTACAGGTGTTCAAACTCCTAAAGAGGTGTACGACCTGCAGGGACGTCGCGTCACTGCTCCCGCACACGGACTCTATATCGTGAATGGAAAGAAGGTATTTATCCCCTAATTAAAGAAAGGCAGTATGAAAAAAGAATATATCATCCCCTCCATGCTGGTTGTTCGCATGGAAACACAGCAGATGATGGCAGCCAGCCTAAGCATTAGCGAGACAGAAACAGACACGCAGATGGCACCAGGCATGTCTGATGCTGATGCAATGGAAGAATTACTGTTCCACTAAACAGAAAGGAACACATGTTTAGAACGCACACAGGGCATTCGTACTCTGTGTGCGTTATTCAATTGTGGATGTTTCACCATTATTTCGTACCACTACTGTCGGAACAGTGATAAAAAGCATTAGTGGCAGAGGCGACTATCAAGACGGAGATCAAGATGGTCAAGATGGTGAGATTATCTGACACGTAAAAAACTTTGTCTTTTCTTTTTCTGTTTCAAGAATAATGCTTACCTTTGCACTACTTTAAAAAAGGAAAAACAAGAAACAGCAATATGTTAAGAAAGGTATTTATTGTCATGACGGGTCTGCTGCTGTGCTGCGTGCTGACACAGGCTCAGAACGAACAAAAGAGTAGACTGCACCAGACAGCAGAGACAGAGAGTGAGAAAGGTAACGTGGCGGCCAGCCGCTACAACTACATCCGCGCCTACGAGGACTACTTCAACAAGGGACAGCTGCGACCGGGTGTGGAGTGTGCAGCCAAGGCCACGGTGCTGTATTACAAGGAGAACTACTATGAGGAGGCCTTCGACCTGTTGCGCATGGCCGAACAGAACGTCATAGCCAAGAAGGTGGAGGGTCCTGCCCGTGCAGCCTTGTTCTACGTAACGGCCAAGGAGCGCTTCAACATGTACCTGCGCCTGCGTAAGGCTCCACAGTGTCTGGACCAGTTGAAGATTCTGGAAATGCATGCAGGCATGTCGAACGATGAGGGTCAAAAGGACGACCTGCTCTACACGAAGGCCATCTACTACTATACCTTCGGGCAGAACGCCAAGGGTAACGCCGTATTCAAAGAGATGGCCAAGAAGTTGACGGCATCGAAGGAATACGACAAGGTGGAAGAAGCCTACAAGACCATGATAGCCAATGGTCGCCGAAGCAACAACGCCAGCATGGTGGCCCAGTCGTACAGCAGCTACATAGCATGGAAAGACTCTGCCATGGCACTGAAGATGGCTGACGAGCGTGCTGCGCTGAAGAAGCAGATTTCGGACAACGAAGCTACTATTGCTGACATGGACAGCTCGCTGACCACCCGCCAGGCCATCATCATCGGACTCTGTGTACTGGCAGCAGCACTGGCAGCAGCACTGGTGGTGGGCGGTATCATCCTCCTGCGCTACATTATGCTGACACGCAAGCAGAAGAAGACCATCAACCTAGCTAATGAGAACAACGCCTTGAAGGCCAAGTTTATCAGCAATATATCTGCACAGTTGGAACCTACTCTTCAACAGCTCGATAGTACAAAGCCTGCCGTCAAGGCTCTGCTGGATTTCTCAAGTCACATACAGACATTGTCGGAACTGGAGAACCGTCCGCAGGAGGAGATAGAGTTGGAAGAAACACAGATTCCTGCCTTCTGCGAAAGCCTGATGGATGAAATACGCGACAAGGTGAAGAGCGGAGTGACGCTAAAGGTCAATGCTCCTAAGATGTCAGCATCACTGAACAAGGAATACGTGTCACACATATTGCTGCACCTGCTGAACAATGCTGCAGAATACACGCCTGAGAACGGCACCATCACCATCGACTTCAAGAAGCGTGGTGCACATACTCATCAGTTCTTGGTGTCGGACACGGGGTGTGGCATTGCCGAGGAAATGCGCGAGGACTTGTTCAAACCTTTCACTGAGGTGCGCGACCTGACCAAGGGCGACGGCCTTGGCTTGCCAATCTGTAAGCAGATGGCACTGAAGATGAATGGTGACCTGGAGATAGATCAGGAGTATTCGAGAGGCACCCGTTTCGTGCTGGAACTCCACGCGTAACATTTATACGCGCATGTTACTAAAAGTGTAACACGCATCAGCATTCCACCATCATAAACGCCAGACCGATGAGTCTGGCGCTTTTCTGTTACTATGAAAGAGGTTTCCGCTGTGGATACTATCGGACTGTCATGTGGAAGCAGCCCTGCTTCACCTCGTACTTAATGTAGCAACGTCCCTCTTCACGCTTGTCGCGCAGCACCTCAGAGAGCACCCATTTAAGGGTGTCATCGCGAACAGGTTGAGTGACAGGCTGGTAACGGTTATAGCAGATGTCGAAGGTTGTGCCAAAGAGATGGCATGAGCGCTCAGTGGCATTCTGGTTGTGACGCTGTAACTTTGCCACATCATCCTGAGAGCGCAATAGGCTGGTGACGATGAGTTGGTTGAAGGGTACGCCCTTCACGTAAAGGCTATCGTAAAACGCCTGCCCAATGTCCTGCAACAGCAAGGCTGCACGAGGCACCAGATAAGGTATGGAACTGTTCAGGCGGTCAACATGGAAGTAAGGACTTTCGCCCACATACACCAGTTCCTGTTTACGTTGCTCAGCATCCTGGCGGTTGCGAACAGGCTTGACCCCCCACCGCTCTGCTGCCATGATTTGTACGCTTTGGCTGTCAGGAAAGGCCTCCTTATAGTTGGGCACGCTCAGAATGCGATGCTTTTCCGTGCCTTCCGCAAGATTGCGGACGCTATTGCTATTTTCAGCATCAAGATTCGACAGCGTTTCTGTGGTCTGGTGGACGTTCTCCATAGTTTCCTGCGCGTCAGCATGTTGAACGTCAGCATGTTGAACGCCAGTAGTAACTTTATCGCGTTCCTCCCCTTGCACCACGAACGGCTTGATGACAGCCAACACTGCCACCACGCCAAAGAAGGCCAACACGAACTGGCGCTTCGTTATATGTTTCTCCGTCAGTTTCTTCAGGAAATCCATTTGGTGCATAGCATCACTTTCTTTTACACTTCTCATACCACTCTAACAGCATCCCCTTAGGAATGCCACGCACCACAGCAGCATCGAGCACTCGGCGCGCTTCCTCGCGCCGCTCAAGGACCAGCAGCAGGTCGACATGCGAGACGACAAACAGCGGATTGCGCTCATCTAACTGTTCAGCCTTAGCCCAGTCGTAGAGTGCTACCTCGTCCTGCTTCATGTCACGCTCCAGATTGGCACGGGCAGCATAACCCATGGCCGAGTCAGGATGCAACTCAATGGTCTGGTTCAGCTGGTCAAGGGCCTCCTTGCGTTTACCCATCTGTTGCAGAATAAGTGCCAATGACAGACGAGCCTCAAAGTGACGTGGGGCAATAGTCAGCAGGTCGCTATAGTCATTACGCGCCAATTCATAATGTCGCAAGTGCGTGTGGGCGTATGCACGATAGAACAATGCTGCAGGGTTTTTCGCATCATGCCGGAGCACCTCACTATACTCATCGACAGCATACTGCCACTGCTTCAGTTCAAGATTGACAGCCGCCTTGCGCAAATGCAAGTCAGTAGACCAGGGCTGCCGGGCTATCTGCTGGTTCAACACCGCCAACGAGTCACGCCAGTCCTGATTAGTAGGTGATAGGGGTTGGGTGGGAGTGGTTTGTGATAGGACACTGCTGGCAAATAGCCAACACTCAACACCTAACGTCCAACACCTCAATCCTAACATTCCTGACCTTTTTACGCCTTTCTGATATAGTCTACAATCCATGCACCTACCTCTTTGGTACCATACTTAGCACCTCCTTCCACCTGAATCTCCGGTGTGCGGACATTAGCATCGAGCGAAGCATTGACAGCCTCACGGATAAGTTTGCCCTCCTGAGTGAGTCCGAAGTGTTCCAGCAACATGGCAGCAGAGAGAATCTGCGCCAGCGGGTTAGCCAGGTTCTGTCCCTTCGCCTGAGGCCATGAACCATGAACAGGTTCAAACAGCGGAGTGTGCTCGCCAAGTGAAGATGAAGGTTGCAGTCCCATGGAGCCCGTGATGCATGATGTCTCGTCCGTCAGGATGTCGCCAAAGGTATTCTCTGTCACCACCACGTCAAAGAAGGTAGGCTCAGTCAGTACACGCATAGATGCGTTGTCAATAAACATATAGTCAGTATTGACCTCAGGATACTGGGGCTCCATTTCCTTGGCAATCTGGCGCCACAAGCGGCTCGATGCCAGCACGTTAGCCTTGTCGACCACCGTAAGGTGCTTTTTGCGCGTCATCGCCATCTCGTAGGCCACCTTCAGGATGCGTTCAATCTCAGGGCGGGTATAGATATCTGTATCGTAAGCCTTATCGTTGTCCTGGTATTTCTCACCAAAGTACATGCCGCCTGTCAACTCACGGATGACCACGAAATCAGCACCACGCAGCAGTTCATCCTTCAGCGGCGACTTGTGGAGCAGGCACTCGAAGGTGGCCACAGGGCGCACGTTGGCAAACAATCCCAGTTTCTTACGCATAGCCAGCAGTCCCTGTTCTGGACGCACCTTGGCCGTAGGATTGTTGTCGTACTTCAAGTCGCCGACAGCGGCAAACAGCACAGCGTCAGCACGCATACATACGTCGTGAGTGGCCTCAGGATACGGGTCACCGACAGCATCGATGGCCGTAGCACCTACCAGTGCCTCCTCATAGGCAAACTCGTGGTTACACTTTTTTGCAATGGCGTCCAGAACGGCAACACCCTGCTTCATAATCTCCGGCCCGATGCCATCACCGGGCAATACAGCAATGTTCAGTTTCATCGATTTTATTTACTATTTAACTATTTACTATTTACAATTTATTGATTCATTTTATTTATTGAGTGATTTATCGAAAGATTATTTCCCTAAATCATTCTCTACGATGTTCAGCATCTTGAACGTGGCCTTAATGGCCGCCTCCGTCTGGTCAGCATCCAGTCCTCTGGTGCGCAATATACCACCCTTGTAGTGCCAAGCAATGACTGTCTGCACCAAGGCATCCGTACGCCCGCCGGGGGGAATGGTAACAGAATAGTTAGCCAGTATAGGGAACGTGCGGTCGAGGTACTTCTTATAAATGTATCGCAGGGCTTTGACAAAGGCATCATACTGACCATCGCCCAGTGCCGACCCCTCGTACTCCTGTCCGTTGATTTCAACTTTCAGGTTGGCACCAGGCTTCAGTCCGTAGGCTGTTGACACCACATAACTCAACAACTTCACCTTATCCTCTGGCGTATCGTGCTTCAGTACATCACTGACGATGTATGGCAGGTCGTCCTGCGTCACGATTTCCTTCTTGTCGCCCAGTTCGGTGATGCGCTGCGTGACGCGTCTCGTCTGCTCCGGCGTCAGTTCAAGTCCCAGTTCCTCCAGGTTCTTCATGATATTGGCCTTACCGCTCTGCTTGCCCAGCGCATACTCACGCTTGCGTCCGAAGCGCTCGGGCATCAGCTCGTTGAAGTACAGGTTGTCCTTCGAATCGCCGTCGGCATGCACGCCAGCCACCTGCGTAAACACATTCTCGCCCACGATAGGCTGGTTGGGAGCCACCGTGATGCCACTGAAGCTCTCCACCATCCGCGAGATATCGTTCAACTGACTCTCCACGATATTGGTCTTGGCGTGAAACTGGTCCTTCAGGATAGCCTGTACAGAGGCCAGCGGGGCGTTGCCGCAACGCTCCCCCAACCCGTTGACAGTGACGTGCAGTCCCTTTGCCCCGCTGAGCACAGCAGCCAGCGAGTTAGAGACTGCCAAGTCGTAGTCGTTATGGGCGTGGAAGTCGAAGTGTACGTCCGGATAACGCTTCATCATCTTGCGGAAATACTCGATGACCTGCAGGGGGTTCATCACACCAAGCGTATCAGGCAGCATGAATCTTTTTATGACAGCGGACGACAGCGGACTCTCACGGACTATCTTCGAAAAACCATTGTTGTCGTCTACTACAACAAGACTATCCATCAACTGATAGACATAGTCGGGCGAGTCCTTCATACCGTTCGACCAGTCTTCCAGATAGAGGTTGACGTTCATGCCTTTCTCATGGGCGTAGTCTATCTCGCGGCGTATATCGGCAATATGCTCCGCGGGAGTCTTGTGCAACTGATGAGTACAATGCTTCAGCGAACCCTTGCAGAGCAGGTTGATGGTCTTGCCGCCACATTCGGCTATCCAGTCCACCGATTTTCCTCCGTCTACGAATCCCAGCACCTCTACCTTTTCAAGCTTACCTGCTTGAGCAGCAGCACGACAAATCATGGCGACGGCCTCCCGTTCTCCCTCGCTGACACGAGCCGATGCCACCTCTATGCGGTCAACGTTCACGTCGTTCAGCAACTTACGGGCCATCACCAGCTTCTCGTGTGGCAGAAAGGACACGCCGTTGGTCTGCTCACCGTCACGCAGCGTAGAGTCCATAATCTCTACAAAGGGCGGAATGCGCTGATATCCGTTTACTTGTTGCGCTGTTCCCATGCTTCCGTTTTGGCTTGATTCTCCACCAGGAAGTCAATGTCGTCCAATCCGTTAATCAAGCAGTGTTTCTTATAGCCGTTGATGTCGAAGTGCTCGCTCTTGCCCGTAGCCTTGTTGGTGACTGTCTGGTTGGGCAGGTCCACTTCAACCTCCATCTTGGGGTTCTGCCTAATGCTCTCGAAGAGTTCTGCGAGGAAGTCCTCAGAGACGACCACGGGCAACACGAAGTTGTTGAGTTCATTGTTCTTATGGATGTCTGCGAAGAACGAGCTGATGACCACACGGAAGCCGTAGCCAGCAATGGCCCATGCCGCATGTTCGCGCGAAGAACCGTTGCCGAAGTTTCTGCCGGCTACGAGTATGCAGCCCGAGTAGGTGGGATCGTTGAGCACGAAGTCCTTGTTGAGCGTTCCGTCACTGTTATAACGCCAGTCGCGGAACAGGTTGTCGCCGAAGAAACTCTCCTCGCGGGTGGTGGCCTTGAGGAAACGGGCGGGTATGATCTGGTCGGTATCTACGTTTTCCAACGGCAGGGGAACGCACGTGGAAGTAATTACGTTAAATTTCTGTTTCATAATAATGTACGTGGGTCTGTGATTATTCCAGTTACGGCTGCCGCTGCTGCCACCAGCGGCGAGCAGAGGATGGTACGCGAACCCGGCCCCTGACGGCCTTCGAAGTTGCGGTTCGATGTAGACACGGCATACTTACCGGCAGGCACCTTGTCATCGTTCATGCCAAGACAGGCTGAGCAGCCGGGCTGGCGAATCTCAAAACCTGCCTCAGCAAGTATTTTGTCCAATCCTTCCTTGCGGATCTGACGGTCAACAGCCCATGAGCCCGGTACTAGCCAAGCCACGACGCTGTCCGCCTTCTTGCGGCCCTTGACAATGCTGGCAAAGGCCCGGAAGTCCTCTATGCGGCCGTTGGTGCAGGCTCCGAGGAACACGTAGTCAATCTTCTTGCCCAGCAATTTCTCACCAGCCTTGAAGCCCATATAGTCCAGTGCCTTCCGGAAACCGGCCTCAGGCGACTTGGCTTCCTCGGCATTAACAGGGATGCATTGCGTGATGCCGATGCCCATGCCCGGATTGGTTCCGTAGGTGATGCGCGGCTCGATGTCCTTGGCATCGAACGTGAGTTCCTTGTCGAACACGGCATCGGGGCCGCTCTTCAACGTCTTCCAATAGGCTACAGCCTTGTCCCACGCTTCGCCCTTGGGAGCAAACTCCTTGTCTTTCAGATAGGCAAAAGTCACCTCATCGGGAGCCACAAAGCCGCCGCGGGCACCCATTTCGATAGACAGGTTGCAAAGCGTCAAGCGACCCTCCATAGAGAGGTTTCTGACCACGTCGCCGCTATACTCCACGAAATAGCCCGTAGCACCGCTGGTGGTCAGCTGCGACATGAGATATAGTGCCACATCCTTGGCCGTGACACCCTGCTGCAGAGTGCCGTTGATGGTGATGCGCATGGACTTTGGTTTCTGCTGCAGGATGCACTGCGATGCCATCACCATCTCCACCTCTGAGGTGCCAATGCCGAAGGCTACAGCCCCTACGGCTCCGTGCGTGGAAGTATGGCTGTCGCCGCAGACGATGGTCATGCCCGGCAGACTCAGACCCTTCTCTGGTCCGACCACGTGGATGATGCCGTTTGAGGGGTCCATCATGCCGTAGTGCACCAGCCCGAACTCCTTGGCGTTCTGTGCCAGCGTCGATACCTGTTTGGCCGAGACGGGGTCCTCGATGGGTTTGTCCTGATCGTGAGTAGGCGTGTTGTGGTCGGGCATACAGTAAATGTGGTCTGGACGGAAGCATTTCAGCCCGCGGGCCCGCATGCCGTCGAAAGCTTGTGGTGACGTCACCTCATGGCAATAGAGGCGGTCAATATACAATTGGGTGGGACCGTCGCTGACTATCTGCACCACGTGCTGGTCCCATATCTTGTCGAAAAGTGTGTTCATTTCTTAAATTTATTAATACAGTCAATATAAGCTTCTACGGATGCGGTCACGATGTCGGTATTGGCTCCGAAGCCATAGTACAGCGAGCCGTTGTACTCCACCTGCATGTGTACCTTACCCACATCGTCAGAGCCCTTCGAGATGGCCTGGATGGTAAACTCCTTCAGCGTCATCTGCTTCATGATGATTTTCTTCAGCGCCTTGATGGCAGCGTCTACAGGACCGTTGCCCGAGGCGGCCGCCTCGAACTTCTGGCCGGAGATGTCGAGTCCGATGCTTGCCACCGACTTGACACCCTTACCCGTCGTCACCTGCAGGAACTCCAGCTTCACGGCGTGAGCCTCGGCGGTGTCGGCACCGGCCAGCATCAGCACGTCGGCATCGTTCACCTCCTTCTTCTGGTCGGCCAGCTGCAGGAATTTCTCGTATATCTTGTCGAGCTTAGCCTCGTCGTCCACATCCACTCCGTTCACGTGCAGCCTGTATTTCAGTGCCGCCCTGCCCGAGCGTGCCGTCAACACGATGCTGTTGTCATCGATGCCCACATCCTTGGGGTCTATGATTTCATAGGTCTGCACGTTCTTCAGCACGCCGTCCTGGTGGATGCCCGACGAGTGAGCGAAGGCATTGCGGCCCACGATGGCCTTGTTGGGCTGCACGGGCATGTTCATCAAGCTCGACACCATGCGGCTTGTCGGATAAATCTTCGTGGTGTTGATATTCGTGTCGATGCCCAGGTGCTTGTGGCACTTCAGTATCATGGCTATCTCCTCCATTGACGTGTTGCCGGCACGCTCGCCGATGCCGTTGATGGTCACCTCCACCTGGCGGGCACCAGCCATCACGCCGTTGAACGTGTTGGCCGTAGCCATACCCAAGTCGTTGTGGCAGTGGGTTGAGATGACGGCCTTGTCGATGTTCGACACATGCTCCTTCAAGTACTTGATTTTCTCGAAGTATTCCTGCGGCAGACAGTAGCCCGTAGTGTCAGGGATATTGACAACGGTAGCACCAGCGGCTATTACAGCCTCAACCACGCGCGCCAGATACTCGTTCTCCGTACGGCCGGCATCCTCGCAGTAGAACTCAACGTCCTCCACATACTTCTTGGCGTACTTCGTGGCACGGACGGCACGCTCGATGATTTCCTCACGCGTAGAGTTGAACTTATACTTGATGTGTGGGTCGCTGGTGCCGATGCCGGTATGTATGCGCTTGTGCTTGGCATACTGCAGTGCCTCAAAAGCCACATCGATGTCCTTCTCCACGGCACGCGTCAGCGCACAAATGGTGGGCCATGTGACGGCCTTTGAAATCTCTATTACCGAGTTAAAGTCGCCAGGACTCGAAATGGGAAATCCTGCCTCAATCACGTCGACGCCCAACTGCTCCAGGGCTTTTGCCACCTGTATCTTCTCAATGGTGTTCAGCTGGCAGCCGGGCACCTGTTCGCCGTCGCGCAGCGTTGTGTCGAAAATAAACAATCTGTCACTCATAACTTTTCTCTATTCTATTATCTTTACGTGTTTACCTTTAAAACGAAACAAGCCCTTCGCACTTCGGAAGTGAGAAAGGCTCATATATACATGTTCTGCTCTATACCTATTATTATATACACACCTCATCACTTCCGGCCACGCCACGCAGTCGAATAGAAATCAGGATGCCTGTCAGGTTCAGATGCTTCATTTCTTCTCCATTTATTCTAAACGTCTGCAAAGGTACAACTTTTCCACTAAACTCGCAAACAATTTGCTACTTTTTTCAGCAAAATAGTTTCAAATTGTTAATTACGAGGCGTTTCCTGTCCTTCCAGTAGCACCGTTAACAACAGACAGACTAAGAAAGAAAGGAGGACAGCCCGGCAACCCGTGGCTACAGATACCACCCTCCTTGACCGCCTCCTGTCTGTGTCCAGCAAGGCATTAGCCGCTGTTCTGTAAGGCAATATCTGCTGTTCTGTAAGGCAATATTCCCTGCGTTGCAAAAAAGTTGTAACAACTTTTCAAAAAGCTGTGACAACTATTTAAAAAGTTGTAAGAACTTTCAAAAAAGTTGTAACAACTATTCTGTAACGGAGGCTCCGTTGATATGCCACAAAGGCTTCCATGTGGCGTAATCCAGAAAGAATAACCAGAGGGTTAAAGTAAAAAAACGCCGCAGAACAGCGTCTGCAGCGTTTTTATTTATAACAGTGGGCCTGCCGGCCGGCTTACTGATGCTGGTCGCGCAGCAGGTCGTTGACGGTCTTCACGGGGTTGAAGGTGGAGAGGGGAACCTCCACAAACACCGTCGACCAGTCGCTCATGGCTCCGTTCCACAGTCCGGGCAGCTCGAGGGCCTGCAGCTCCTTGCCGCTCTTCGACTTCTGCGAGATGAAGCCCGTGGTCTTGTCGACATACTGGGGCAGGTCGAACGGCTGGCCCTTATAGTTGCGCACAGCACACACCAGGTCAACGGGGTTGAAGTGGGTACCCTTGGTGAACATCTCCATATACTCCTTGTTCGACTTGTCTATCTGGCTCGACTCCAGAATCTGCAGGCTCACAGTGCCGTCCTGATTGTAGGTAAGGAACGGGCCTCCGCCAGGCTCGCCGACATTCTTCACCACACCGCAGACGCGCATGGGGCGGTTGAGCTTCTTGCGCAGGTAGATGACCAGCTCGGCATCCTCTAACTGCTTGATGTCGGCCTTGCGGCAACAGAGGTCTTGCTGCACGAAGCGAATCATCTCCTCTATCTGCTCGTGGGTGTACTTGCCCGTATCCAGCAGGCGCAGATAGTCGAAAGCCTTCTGCTGCAGCGTCACCAGCACGCCGGCAATCACCTGCTTCCACTCCACGGTGTCCTGCTTCAGACGGTCGGGCACCACGTTGTCGATGTTCTTCACAAAGATGACGTCGGCCTCTATCTCGTTCAGGTTCTCAATGAGCGCACCGTGACCGCCGGGGCGGAACAGCAGCGAGCCGTCGCTGTTGCGGAACGGAGTGCCGTCAGGATTGGCGGCAATGGTATCGGTAGAGGGCTTCTGCTCTGAGAACGTGATGTCGTACTTGATGCCGTACTTCTGCGCATAGAGGTCGGCCTTCTGGGCTACCTTCTGCTTGAACAACTCCATGTGCTCGTGCGACACGGTGAAGTGAACGTGGGCCTCACCGTTGCTGGCGGCATAGAGGGCGCCCTCCACTAAGTGCTCTTCCATGGGCGTGCGAGGCCCCTCGGGGTAGTTGTGGAACAGCAGCAAGCCCTTAGGCAGCTGTCCGTAGTTCAACCCCTCGGACTTCAGCATCTGGGCGACCACGGCCTTATACTGGCCGGCTGCCATCAGCTCCTTGATTGACTTCCCGCAGTTCTTCTGACAGGCTGCATCCAGTTCGTCGTAGAAGGCAAATTTCTCAATGTTGTCGAAGTACTTCTTCTCAAAGTCGGTGGTAGGCACGTCGTAGTCGGCATCGACAAAGGCAAACATATCCTTGAACATACGGCTGGCGGCACCGCTGGCGGGCACGAACTTCACCACCTTACGGCCATCGGCCTTGTACTGCTGCCAGGCATCCACATACTGTTTGCGCTCAGCCTCCGTGGGAGCCACGATGCCACGCCCGATAGCGGCAGCCGCCTCTAAGCGGAGGAATGGGAAACCGGTTTTGAACTCGCCTAACTGTCTCTCGATTTGCTGCTCAGAAATTCCTTTCTCAGCAATTTGTTTCAGGTCTTGTTGTGTTAGCATAATTTTATTGTTGGGTTTTAAATAGTTTGTCGTACTAATATGCAAAGATACGATTTTTTATTTTATTCGGTATAGAAATCAGAAAGAATTAACCAAAAATTACATTTCAACAGACAGATACCTCGCACACTGCTCCGCACAGCGCTCACCGTCGACACCGGCTGAAACGATGCCACCAGCATAGCCGGCACCTTCGCCACAAGGGAAGAGACCCTGCAGACGGACATGCATCAACGTCTCTTGGTCGCGCAGAATTCGTACGGGGCTGGACGTACGCGTCTCAACACCAATCATGACGGCCTCGTTGGTCAGGAATAAGCGACTCTGACGGCCGAACACCTTAAATCCCTCCTGCAGACGGTGGCTGACGTCGGGTGGCAACCAGAAGTGCAGGGGCGAGGAAATCAGTCCCGGGGCATAAGACGAGCGGGGCAGATCGTAGCTCAGACGACGGTTGACAAAGTCGGCCATGCGCTGGGCAGGAGCCGTCTGCTTTCTGTTGCCTTGCTGCCAGCAGTCGCGTTCCAGCCGTTCCTGAAAGGCCATGACGCGCAGCGGGTCGTCACCTTCAAAGTCTTCGGCACGCATCTCTACCACCATGCCGGAGTTTGACCAACGGCCTCCACGGTTGGACGGCGACATGCCGTTGACCACTATCTGCTCCTTGTCAGTGGCGGCGGGAATGACGAAGCCGCCCGGACACATGCAGAACGAGTAGACACCGCGGCCGTCCACCTGAGTGACAAAAGAATATTCAGCGGCAGGCAGGTAGTGCCCGCGGCCCTTCAACGAGTGATACTGTATCTGGTCTATCAGTTCGGCAGGATGTTCCAAACGCACACCAACGGCTATGCCCTTGGCTTCAATTTCAATCTTCGAAGCCGACAGGTAGCGGTAGACATCGCGAGCAGAATGGCCTGTGGCCAGAATGACGGGGCCACGGAACGCTCTCTCGCAGCTTTCAACAGCGTCGTAACCCACACAGCCCACCACGCTGCTGCCCTCAACAAGCAACTGCGTCATCTTAGTCTGGAAATGCACCTCGCCGCCTGAGCGCAGGATTGTATTGCGCATGTTCTCAATGACTTGCGGCAGCTTGTCCGTACCAATATGCGGATGAGCATCAGCCATGATGCGCGTAGAAGCACCATGCTGGCAGAACACGCTGAGAATCTTCTCGATGGAGCCACGCTTCTTCGAGCGAGTGTACAGCTTGCCGTCAGAGTAGGCACCTGCCCCACCCTCGCCAAAACAGTAGTTGCTCTCAGCATCCACCTGTTGCGTGCGCGTTATCTGTGCCAAGTCACGCTTCCGCGCTCGTACGTCTTTGCCTCTCTCCAGAACGATGGGACGCAAGCCCAGCTCGATGAGGCGCAGAGCGGCAAACAGTCCGCCAGGGCCAGCTCCCACCACAATGACCTGCGGAGCACACGACACATCAGGATAGTCCACATGCAGGTACTCGTCATCTCCCGGTTGCTCGTTGATGTACACGCGCACTTTCAGGTTGACAAAGATAGTACGCTGACGCGCATCAATGCTCCGTCGCAGCACACGCAGGGCCGTCACTGTGCGCACGTCGAACCCATACTCTTGAGCCACATACTCCCTCAACGTCTGCTCGTTGGCTGCCATATGGGGCTGGACCCTCAACTGATAGTCGTTCGTCATCTGACCAGAAACAAGAATATTACTTTACTCTTATATCTTCTCTCCCTCAAAGAGTTCGTTGATTTCCTCTATCTCGTCTTCGTCGAACCACTTTGACAGCCGCAGACGAGCCTTCGTCTGGATGTCGGGGTCTACGTCCGTCCATACCTTCTTCATCACGTACACCAGCACACCTAGGTCGTCAGCAAGACCGGCTATGGGAATGGCATCGGGTACCACATCGAGCGGACTGATCAGGTAGCCCAAGGCTCCGATGATCATCGCCTTGTTGGTGGTGCTCACCTTATCGCTCTGTAACGTGTAGTACAAGATGAGGGCGGCATACACTAACTTCGAACCGGCACTCTTGGCAATGCGTGCAATCTTCTCAACAAACTCCCGTTTCGAGAATTTGTTTGAATAATTCATAAATTCTGGTAATTCCATATCCTAACTTATTGATTGATTATTTACACTGTTTGTATGCTCCTATTGAGAATAGTTCTTAGTTCTCATCACGCAGTCGCACCACGCGAATCCCAATGAACGTGGGATGTTTCTGCATATACTGATAGAGGGTCATGGGTTCGTCCACCACCCTGCCCCGCAGTTGCGAAGCGTTGAGCAGGTGCAACCCATTCTTGTGCCACGAGGCGAAGCCCAAGTGAGACGTGTCCAAACCCCGCTTGCTGGTCAGTATGACGATGACGTCACCATCACGCACACACTGGCGCAGCAGAGTGCTGTTGCTGAGCAGTCGTTTGGGAATGTATCGCGCTGTGAGTCCTGTCAGCGCCTGTTCCGTCTGTCGAATCTGGGCCATCAGTTCGGGATGCGCCTTCAGTGCCTTATACGACTGCGCGTGCGTGCTCATCCAATTGACGCTGAGCTTCTGAACAGCCGTAAACGGAGGATTAGGCCCCTGTATGTCGTCCACCAGCCCCATCTGCTGCTTGTCGCGTATCCAGTCAGAAAAGTAGTGCAGACGTGAGGGATAACCTTCTAGCTTGCCCCCGCGATAGCGCAGCGAGCGCAGTGCATGCAGGTAGTCACCCCACCCTCGCTTGCCCTGCTGGATGCAAAGCTTCAGCGCAACAACGGTCTCCACCAACGTGGTACAATCTAACTGTCGGGTATTCACCACCAACTGTTCCTCGTCATTTACCTCCAGCGTGAATGGCACGTAGGGAACGTCCAGAAAATAGCGCGCCAACCACAGCGTGGTTGTCTGACGGTCAGCACGTTGCAACAACCGGCTGATGGTAACGCTATCCTGCCGACTGTAAGTCACCTGGGCACTGACGGAATGAAAGCTTGAAAGCAAGAATACCGCAGCGCCCACCAAAATATATCTCGTCGCTATTTTCGTTTTATCCATCTATCGGTTACCTAATTTCCTTTTAAACTCCTTTCGCGTTCCAAAATTCAATCCCACATACACGCTCAGATCACCAAAAATATTGTTCGCTGCAAAGCGCGACTTATGGTAATTGTACGCCCTGACTATGGCCGAGGCTCCCGCATACCACTTGGTGTTGTTCCACACCAGACCGAAGCGTCCGATGCCATCGATGTTGAAGTTGCTGAACGAGAAGCCGTGAGCACGCTCCTGCTCCATGGCACTATATGACTTCTTGTAAGCCAGAGCCAGCGATAGACTGCTGCAAAACAACCAGTTGCGTGCAAAAACCCAGTTGTAGGCATAGCCCACCGAGGCACTGATGTCGCGATACTTCACGCTACCGAAATTCATCGCGCTGTCTATCTGTACCTCCTGCCCCAACCGTTCTCGGGCCATTGACTCCAGACGTTCATAGTCGAAGTCTATGCTGTTGCTCAGATAGCCCAATCCAGCCATCCACGACCCACAGCTTATCTTCTGACACGAACTCTGCGCAAAGGCAGCAGGATAGGAGAAACGTTTGTGATTGAAGATGTAGTACAGGCTTATACCCGTAATGCTGACCTTCAGTCCGTCAAACGACATGCCTTCCAACGGTCCGGTATCAATACCATTTTCCATCTCCACAGAACGTATCATGTAGTCATTCACTGTGCGCCGGTAGAACACATCGGCACCGAAACGGGCACTGTAGATGCTACCATCTATCTCGAAACGGGGCGACTTCTTAAAGATGTTCAGCTTGCGCAGATCAAGGGTGTAGCCCAAAAATATCCAACGCCATCCAAAATAGGGTCCCATGCGGATATCAAGACGCGGAGAGAAGCTAACCGACTGATTGCCGGCACTTAGCTTGTAATAATCGTAGGTCATAATGGACTGCAGCATCAATGCCCAGTTGTAGTGCTGTGGCTCCACCCATGCCGTATCCTGTTCGCTGAAACTGACTATCAGGCGTTTCAGCCAACCCTCCTTCTCAGGCTGTTCCACAAGTAGCGAGTCGCCGGAAAGCACAGGAGACTTTCCACTGAGCGAGTCATCGGACAACATAGGTAACTTTCCACGGAAAGAGTCACCAGCCACCGCTGTCAGGCTCAAAGCTAATAACCATATCGTCACCTCCCTGCGCATGGATTCAAAACTTTCCAAGAATACGATCCAGTGCCCAGTTGACAGGTGTGGCCGACACGCTGGTACAAGTACATACGTCATTACCCTGAAGGTGCTCGATGACGCTCTTCACGATGGGAAACTGCACATACGGCGGATTGGGCACGGCAAAACTCTCCTCGCCATAAAGGGTATGCAGGCGAATGGGCTGATAGTCGAACACTGAAAAGCTCACCGAACCGCGATCACCCACCAAATCGATGCGGTCCTCGCGGGCACTCTCGTGGGCCACAAAGCACCACGACCCAGAGCCTGGCAATCCGTTCTCAAACTCAAAGCAGGCACTCACCGTGTCCTCTGCCTTATAAAGTCCACCACGATTGGCACACAGGCCGCGAGCCTCCGTAATGACGCCAAACAACTGCTGCAGGAAGTCAAGCTGGTGGGGTGCCATGTCGTAAAAATAGCCGCCGCCGGCAATGTCTGCCTGCACTCGCCATGGCAGGTGACCGTCCTTAGCCAGGTCTTCGCCGCGAGGAGGCACGGCAAAACGAACCTGTACATTGACCACCTTGCCAATGACACCACGGTCTACAATCTCCTTCACCTTCTCGAAATAGGGCAGGTAACGACGGTAATAGGCACAGAAACAGGGCACACCCGTCTCTGCCGATACACGGTTAATGCGCGCACAATCCTCGTACGACGACGCCAAAGGTTTCTCTACATAAACGGCCTTGCCTGCCTTCATAGCCATGATGGCATAGGTGGCATGACTCGAAGGAGGAGTTGCCACATAGACGGCATTCACCTCTGCATCGTCTATCAACTCCTGCGCATCCGTGTACCACTTACCAATGCCGTGACGCTCAGCATAGCTTCGCGCCTTGCGTTCCTCGCGGCTCATCACGGCAACAACACTTGAGCCTTCAACTTCCGAGAAAGCCGGGCCGCTTTTCTTTTCTACGACATCACCGCATCCGATGAAGCCCCACTTAATCATCTTCATATTTCGTTTGCAAAAGTACAAAATTACAAAGGTAAATCGCCATTTTGATTGTTAATCTAATGAAAAACTTCAAAAATGATACGTTTTTTTCTTATTCCTTACCATATTTATTTGTACCTTTGCAGGCATCAACAACAAAAAACAAGGTGTCCCAATGGACATCTGCAACAAATAGCAATGGAAAAAGGACAAGACACCACTCTGATGAAAGCACGCAGTTACCGACGAGTGCTGCGTGCAGGTTTTCAACTCTATAACAACCACTTTCGCGCCTTCTTCAAGGCATCATGGCAGATGGCACTCGTCTATGCACTGGTGTCAGCTGCACTGGGTACACTATCGTCTATAAAAATACCAGAACTATCGCTGGTTATTATCCAGCAAATCGTTGACTATCAGGGAGTCTTCATCGAACCATTAATGCAATACGGCATCACACTTTTAGAACTCATCCTCCTCATTCTCCTGGCCATTGCAGCACTGGCACTGGGCTCTGCCAACATTCTGGCTAAACTGAAGGAGCATAAGGAAAATGGCACCATCACCATGCCTGCCCACTGGCTCACTGCCAGCCCCCAGCTGATGGGGCGCACGCTGAAGGGCGTTTTCGCCACACTGCTGGTCGTTGCCCTGCCCTACCTCATCGTGCTAGCACTGCTTGTCTTTCTGGCACAGACCCAACCCGAAGTGCTGCACGGGAGGCTCATTACGGCCATAGTCACCGCCAGCATCGCCACTATCGTCATCACAGCCTTCGCACTTCCGTTGATGCATGTGCTCATGAAGTACATCATGGAATCACCGGCAGGATATTGGCATACTCTCAGCAAGCACTACGGACGCGGACTCCATCATTGGGGAATGCTCTTCCTGGTATTCTTTGTCAGCACACTCGTCGTACAAATCAGCACACTGGTCGTCATGATGCCGGCACACATACTCAACATGGCCAACCAAACGGCACACATGGGACTGCTGAAGGGAGATCCACTGGGCATGCCCTCCTACATCACCACACTCACCTTCATCACTTTTGCACTCTGTTGCTTCATCCAGTTCTACGTCAGCCACATCACGCTTCTACACAACTACTTCGCCTACGGCTCCATCGAGGCGAAGGAACAGGAAAAACAGGAACACCACCAACAGAACCTGCTATAGTCCACCCACATCACCCACCACACCCACATCACCCTCATCACCCACAACACCCACAATGAAAAAGATACTCTTTATAGACCGCGACGGCACCATCATCCGCGAACCTGCTGACGAACAGATTGACTCCTTTGAGAAACTTCAGTTCGTATCCGGTGCCATCACCAGCCTGGCCTTCCTGCGCCAGCACACCGATTACCTCTTCGTCATGGTCAGCAATCAAGACGGACTGGGCACCGATGCCTTTCCGGAAGAAACCTTCTGGCCTGTCCAGAACTTCATCATCGACACGTTGGCGGGCGAGGGTGTCACCTTCGACGACATCCTTATTGACCCCCATTTCCCCGAAGACAATGCACCAACCCGCAAGCCCAACACGGGACTGGTCAAGAAATACATTGACAACCCAGACTACGACATCCCCCACAGCTATGTCATAGGAGACCGCGAAACCGACCGTCTCTTTGCTCAAAACATTGGTTGTGGCTTCCTCCACATTCCATCGGCCTCGTGTCCCGCCCTGGACAGTACGTCCGTCCTTCATCCCTGGCAAAAAGCCACGGAGATTGCCTTTGCTAGTGAACGGAGCGCCACAGTGCGCCGCACCACCAAAGAAACTGACATCATGGTCAGCGTCAACCTCGACGGCCATGGCCACTGCGACATCCATACGGGACTGGGATTCTTTGACCACATGCTCGAACAGATTGGCAAGCACGGCCAGATAGACCTTACCGTCCACTGCAACGGCGACCTGCACGTCGACGAGCACCACACCATCGAAGACACCGCTTTGGCACTGGGCGAATGTCTGCTCAAGGCCCTGGGCGACAAGCGTGGCATTGAGCGCTATGGCTACTGTCTGCCCATGGACGACAGTCTCTGTCAGGTGGCTCTCGATTTCGGAGGCCGTCCCTGGCTGGTGTGGGATGCTGAATTTCATCGTGAGCGCATTGGCGAGATGCCTACCGAGATGTTCCTCCACTTCTTCAAGTCGCTTAGCGATGCCGCCCGCATGAACCTCAACATCCGAGCCGAAGGACAGAACGAGCACCACAAGATAGAGGGCATTTTCAAAGCCCTTGCTCGTGCTCTCAAAATGGCTGTACGTCGTGACATCCTGCATTTTGAACTGCCCTCCACCAAGGGTGCCCTCTGATCAGTTAGTTCAAAAAGCATAACCATCGACGGGTAATCAGTGAAATCAGAAGCCAACGTCGGCATACTATTTAATCAGTAGAATCTGTAGTAAAATTCAAAAAAACATATCATACAATGTTTGACAGACAAACCTATATCCGCCGTCGTGCGGAACTGAAACGACTCGTAGGCCATGGCACCATCGTGCTCTTTGGCAACAACGAGGCACCCTGTAACTACCCCGCCAACAGCTACGCTCCCATGCGTCAGGACTCTGCTTTCCTCTATTACTTCGGACAGCACCGCGACGGACTCGTCGGTGTCATTGACATCGACAACGACCAGGAGTGGCTCCTGGGTGACGACATTGACGTAGAGGACATCGTCTGGATGGGCTTCACACCCAGCGTCAGTGACCTGGCCGCCGAGGTAGGCATTCAGAAGACGGCACCCCTCTCGGCTCTTAGTCAGCTATGTGGCGACGCTGTCGGCATCCTCGGTTCCCTCCACTTCCTGCCACCCTACCGCCATGACACCATGATTACCATCATGGACCTCACTGGCATTCACCCGTCCAAGCAACGAGAAAGCGCTTCACTCGCCCTCATTCAGGCAGTCGTAACAATGCGCTCAACAAAAGAAGTGCAGGAGATTGAAGCTATTGACCGCGCCTGCGATGTGGGCTACATGATGCACACCACGGCCCAACGGCTCATCCACCCAGGCTACACTGAGCGCTATATTGCCGGACAGGTGGACGGCATCGCACACTCGCTGGCCCAGGGCAACAGCTTCGCCACCATCTTCTCACAGCATGGCGAAATCATGCATGGCAATCCGTCAGACGACCAACTTCAGTCAGGACGCCTGGTACTCTGCGATGCTGGCTGCGAACTCGACGATTACTGTTCCGACCACACGCGCACCATGCCCGTCAACGGCCACTTCACCCAACAGCAGCTCGATATCTACACCATCGTCGAGGCCTGCCACGACTACGTACTTCAGGTGGCAAAGCCCGGCGTGCGCTATATGGATGTCCACCTGGCCGTCTGTCGCATGATGACAGAGCGCCTGCAACAGCTCGGACTCATGAAGGGTGACATCGACAGCAGTGTCGAGGCTGGTGCCCACGCTCTCTTTTTGCCCCACGGACTGGGTCACATGATGGGCATGGATGTCCACGACATGGAGGGGCTTGGACAGATTCATGTAGGCTTTGACAACGAGACACGTCCACGTCTCGACCAGTTTGGCACCAACGCCCTGCGCATGGGCCGCCGTCTGCAGGAAGGCTTTGTGGTCACCGACGAGCCTGGCATCTACTTCATCCCCGCCCTCATTGACGAGTGGCAGGGTAATCATCACCTCGCCGACTTCATCTGTTACGACCGTCTGGAGGCTTTCCGCGACTTCGGAGGCATCCGCATCGAGGACGACGTACTCATCACCGCTGACGGCTGTCGCTTCCTGGGCGAGAAGCGCATACCCTACCATCCTACCGAACTCGAGGACTTCATGGCTTCCCGACAGCCATAGACTCCAGCAACAACGGAAACATCGAAAAACAAATCCATTATTATAAATCTATGAAGAAATTACTTTCCATCGCCCTGCTGGCCCTCATGGCCACAGGTGCACAGGCAGAGCAGAAAGACTCTGTCAACAGCAACAAACCCGTGTTCACCATCATCAAGGAGAACCCCATCACCAGCATCAAGGACCAGAACCGTTCAGGCACGTGCTGGTGTTACTCCACCCTGTCGTTCTTCGAGGCTGAAATTCTCAAAGCCACAGGCAAGACCTACGATCTCTGCGAGTCGTTCGTCGAGAACAAGACCTACATGGACCGCGCCATCCAGGTGGTGCGTTACCATGGCGACTGCCAGTTTGCACAGGGAGGTAGCGCCGAGGACGTGCTGGCCACGATGAAGACCTACGGCATCTGTCCTGACGATGCCATGCCCTTCCCCGGCTCGCTGTATGGCGACTCGCTGAACAACTTCAACGAGTTCTTCTCGTTGCTCGAGCCTTATGTGGCCGCCGTCTCAAAGAGCACAGCCAAGAAGCTTTCCTCACAGTGGAAGGTGGGACTGCAGGGCATCCTCGACGCCTATCTGGGCAAGTGTCCTGACACGTTCACCTATCAGGGCAAGACCTACACCCCCCAGTCGTTCTGCCAGAGCCTGGGCATCAACCTCAACGACTACGTCAGCATCACCAGCTATACGCATCACCCCTTCTACAGCGCCTTCGCCGTCGAGGTGCAGGACAACTGGCGCTTCCCCTTGTCGTACAACCTGCCCATGGACGAGATGATGCGCGTCATCGACAATGCTGTCCAGCAGGGCTACACCGTGGCATGGGGCGGCGATGTCTCTGAGGACGGATTCACGCGTCAGGGCTTGGCCTACGCCATTGACAGCAAGGCCACCCAGAGCCTTCGTGGCTCCGACATGGCCCGCTGGCTGAAGCTCACCCCCGCCAAGAAGCGTGACATCATCGACTCGCTGGGCTGCACCGTTCCCGAGATTGTACCCACCCAACAGATGCGCCAGGAGCGTTTCGACAACTGGGAACTCACCGACGACCACGGCATGCTTATCTACGGCACAGCAAAGGACCAGAACGGCCGCGAGTACTATTTGGTCAAGAACTCCTGGGGTGAGTCTGGCGAGTACAAGGGCATCTGGTACATGACCAAGTCGTTCATCGCCCTGAACACCATGGACTTCCTTATCAACAAGAACGCCATCCCGGCCGACATTCGCAAGAAGCTTGGCATCTGATGGAAGTTGAGAGTTGGGAGATGCCTTCCAACTCTCAACTCCCTATAATATCTGTTAAATTTTTACAGATAATTCCCCTTTTTCCGTTTTTATTGCTTATATTTGCACCGTATTGTATGCCTATGGCATCCCCAATACCCTAAAGCGACAAGAATAAAAACAAATATAAATGCAATTTAAATGGAATTACCAACCCCCTACACCCGACACACAGCAAGCGGCTGAGGAACTCGCCGAGAAGACAGGCATGAGCCCTGTCCTCGGTTCCCTGCTCCTCAAGCGAGGCATCAGGACGGAGAGTGCTGCCAAGCGTTTCTTCCGCCCCATGCTCAGCGAACTGATAGACCCGTTCTTGATGAACGACATGGACATCGCCGTCGACCGGCTGAACGATGCCATGGGTCGCAAAGAACGTATCATGGTGTATGGCGACTACGATGTCGACGGTTGTACGGCAGTTGCTTTAGTGTATAAGTTTCTGCAGCAGTTCTATTCCAACATGGAGTACTATATCCCCGACCGCTACGAGGAAGGATATGGTGTGAGCTACAAGGGAATAGACTATGCCGCAGAACAAGGTATCAAACTCATCATCGTCCTCGACTGTGGCATCAAGGCCGTCGACGAGATAGCCTATGCCAAAGAACTGGGCATCGACTTCATCATCTGCGACCACCACGTGCCCGACGAGGTCATGCCCTCGGCCGTGGCCATTCTCAACCCCAAGCGCCCTGACAGCACCTATCCCTACCATCACCTCTCCGGATGCGGTGTAGGTTTTAAGCTCATGCAGGCCTTTGCCAAGAACAACGGCATCCCCTTCTCGCGACTCATCCCCCTGCTCGACTTCTGCGTACTTAGCATTGCCGCCGACCTCGTGCCCATTGACGGCGAGAACCGCATACTGGCCTTCCACGGTCTGAAGCAGCTCAACCAGGGTCCGTCCGTCGGACTGAAAGCCATCATTGACATCTGCGGGCTTACCAACCGCGACCTCACCATGACGGACATCGTCTTCAAGATAGGGCCGCGCATCAACGCCTCCGGCCGCATGCAGAACGGCACGGAGACAGTCACCCTGCTCGTCGAGAAAGACCTCCAGCGCGCCCTCACCGAGGCCCAGCGCATCAACGAGTACAACGACCAGCGCCGCGATGTCGACAAGCAGATGACCGAGGAGGCCAACGAGATTGTGTCACGCTTAGAGTCACAGCAGCACCTGCAGTCCATCGTCCTCTACGATAAGGACTGGAAGAAAGGTGTCGTGGGCATCGTCGCCTCCCGGCTCACCGAACTCTACTTCCGTCCCACCGTCGTGCTGACCATCATCAACGGCATCGCCTCCGGATCAGCCCGCTCCGTGGCAGGCTTCGACATCTATGAGGCCATCAAGTCGTGCCGCGACCTGCTCGAGAACTTCGGAGGCCACACCTATGCCGTAGGACTGTCCATGCGCCAGGAGAACATCCCCGAGTTCCGGCGCCGCTTCCAGGAGTACGTCGCCACACATATCTCTCCCGAGCAAACACAGCAGACCCTCGACATTGACTACGAACTCGACTTCAGCCAGATCAGCAAGCGGCTACTCAACGAGCTCAAGAAGCTGGCTCCCCACGGACCGGCTAACGAGAAGCCGCTCTTCATCACCCGCAACGTCTATGACTACGGAACCTCCAAGGTGGTCGGACGACACCAGGAGCACATCAAACTCGAGCTCGTCGACTCCAAGTCGCCGGTGGTCATGAACGGCATTGCCTTCGGACAGTCAGACGCTGCACGCTACATCAAGTCCAAACGGTCTTTCAACATCGTCTACACCATCGAGGAAAACAGCTACAAGCGCGGGGAAGTACAGCTGCAGATTGTCGACATACAACCTTCGGAGGATTGAAAGTTGAGAGTTGAGAGTGGAGAGTGGAGAGTTGAGAACGGACATCACTGACATATTAAAGAAGTACTGGGGCTACGAAGATTTCCGTGGCATTCAGCTCGACATCATAGAGTCCCTGCTCCAGGGTCACGACACCTTAGGACTCATGCCTACCGGTGGCGGCAAGAGCATCACTTTCCAGGTACCGGCTCTCGCCCTGCAAGGCGTGTGCATTGTCATCACACCGCTCATTGCACTGATGAAGGACCAGGTGCACCACTTACGACAGCATGGCATCCCCGCAGCAGCCATCTACTCCGGCATGCAGCACGACGACATCCTGCGCATACTCGAAAACGCTATCCTCGGCTCCACCAAGCTGCTCTATGTGTCGCCAGAGCGCCTGGCCTCCGAACTCTTCCAGACCAAGCTGCGCCACATGAACGTCTCGTTCATCACCGTCGACGAGGCCCACTGCATATCACAGTGGGGTTACGACTTCCGGCCCTCCTACCTCACCATTGCCGACATCCGCCTCATCCATCCCCACGTCCCCGTTCTCGCCCTCACGGCCACGGCCACCCCTGCCGTCGTCGATGACATCTGCCAGCACCTCACTGTCCCCTCTCCTACGAGCTTTGACCATCAGGTCAAAGAACGCTCAACTTCCTTCCGCATATTCCGCCAGTCTTTTGCGCGACCCAACATTGCCTACATCGTCCAGCACTCACCCGACAAGCACGCAGACCTCGTGCGACTGCTCTCCGGCATACAAGGGTCAGCCATCGTCTACGTACGCTCACGACGACGCACCCGCGAGATAGCCCAGCACCTCACCGAAGCCGCCATCACCGCAACCTTCTACCATGCCGGACTACAACCCGCCGACCGCGACCAACGGCAGCGCGACTGGCAACACGACCGCGTACGTGTCATCGTGGCCACCAACGCCTTCGGCATGGGCATCGACAAGGCCGACGTACGCATCGTCGTACACTACGACATCCCCGACTCCCCCGAAGCCTACTTCCAGGAAGCAGGACGAGCCGGACGTGACGGTCAGCCCGCCCGCGCCGTACTGCTATACAATGCTGCCGACCGCGCCAAGCTGCAAAAGCGCGTCGCAGACACCTTCCCCCCACGCGACGAGGTACGACAGGTCTACGAACACCTGGCCTACTACTTCCAGATGGCTGTCGGCGACGGCTATGGCGTCGCCCGCGAGTTCAACATCGACGACTTCTGCCAGCGCTTCCGCCACTTCCCCATCCGCGTGCATGCCGCACTGCAACTGCTGCAGCAGGCTGGATACATCGACTACGACGGAGCCGCCGACCGTCAGGCACGCATACGATTCCTTGTCACCCGCGACGACCTCTACCGGCTGGACACCCTCACCCCCGACGAAGACCATGTCGTCATAGCACTGCTGCGCAACTACGGCGGACTCTTTGCCGACTACACCTATGTCGACGAAAGCCTTATAGCACGCGAAGCAGGACTCACAGCACCACGCACCTACGACGTACTCATGGCACTCTCGCAGCGGCACCTCATCCACTTCATCCCGCGAAAGCAAGTCCCTTACGTGCGATACTTGCAGCGGCGTGAAGACTCACAGCACGTTCAACTGCCACCAGCCATCTACGAACAACGGCTGCAGCAATATCAGCAGCGCATCGATGCCATGCTTTCCTACGTCACCGACAACTCCCGCTGTCGCTCGCAGCAGCTCCTGGCCTACTTCGGAGAAACAGACAGCCAACCCTGCGGACAGTGCGACGTATGCCTCAGCGAGCAGGACGAAAACAGTCCGGCTGATGCCAAGACCCTGATTATCAATCTGCTGAATGACAGAAAACGTCACCACATCACCGAACTCCTACACCTGCCCGTCCCACAACCCACGCTCCATCAAGCGCTCACCGGACTCATACAGGAAGAGCACGTCGTCCAGGAGGACGGTTTCCTGACCCTCAAATAAGACTCCCTTACACGACAACGGAGCCTCTATTGCTGAGCAAAACAGGCTCCGCCACAAAAAAGTTGTAACAACTTTCTAAAAAGCTGTAACAACCTTCTGAAAAGTTGTAACAACCTTCAAAAAAGTTGTTACAGCTTTTTTGCCGTGAAAGCTCCGTTGGCGGGTAAAGAAGCCTTCTCCTCGTTATTCTTCAGCAGCCATTGGGACGTCATCGAGCCGCATTGTGATCTCATTGGCTGACTGACGGGACGCTTCACGCACCATAGGCGTGTAATCCTCAATGATGTGGCGCCAGTCGTTGGGGGTCATTTCCGGATAGCGATTACCAAAGTATTCGACGGCCTCACGCTGCAACGCTGCGTCACTGATGCTGGCATCCATCTGAATGCGGTCGAACAGCATATTACGAAGTCCGAGGTCTTCTTCCACATGACGTAGTTTCCGACTATGAAAATTATCATCTGCCGTACCCAAGTACTTGCTCAGATATTCCTTCAACTTCTCAATCACCGTCTGTTTCTTCTCGCCACTCTCAGGCAGGAAGGGGTTCACGGGTGGTAGAATCTTGGCAATACCTGTTCCTGTCTCGGTGACGTATCCATCCATGAAGGCACGCTGCATGAAGTCAACGGTTTCTTTCTCCTTCAGGTTCTCTTCCTTGATAATGATGTCCAGTTCTGCCCTTTTCTCCCTTTCAATATACTGTTCCCATTGCTCACCTACGTCAGCACCCCTTTCCGGTGTCATCTGTTCAATGAACTTCTCTATCAGTTCCCGCTTGTCGCGCATGTCAGGACTGGCGTCAATCTGTTTCCTCAGTTTCATGATGATGGTCTTGTCCTGACAGTTTGAGTCGTGATACTGCTGCACCAACATGAGTATGTAGTTGATGTTCACCTGTACCGACTTCACCAGTTCCATCTCGAACACCAGATCGTCTGAAATATTTTCCTTTTCTTTTGGTGTACGGGGTTTGTGAATATCGTCGTAGATGGCGTTATACCATCCCAGATAGTCCTGGTAGTGCATGTCGGGAATAATGACCTTGTCAGCCGTAAACTCATCGAAGGCACTCAGGATGTTCCTCAGTTTCAGGATAGCACCAAACAACCGGATAAACGCTTTTTTCTCTTCATCATCCACGATGCCCGCTATCTTCTCCACTGCGAATTGCTCCATCAGCAGCTGCACCAACGCCTTGTAGGGTGGCATCTTATTGCCTTTGTCATCCTCATAGCCCAGCGAGTAGTATTCGTCGAACGACTTCATGAACACCAGTCCTGCTGCATGCTCGTCGCCAAAGATGGAGATACTTTTCTTCGTAGCCTCTTCCAGGTTGCGGAAACAGACGATGTTGCCAAAAGTCTTCACACCGTTCAGGATGCGGTTCGTGCGACTATACGCCTGCAGCAGTCCGTGCATCTTCAGGTTCTTGTCCACCCACAGCGTGTTCAGCGTCTTCGCATCGAATCCCGTGAGGAACATGCCTACCACAATCAGCAAATCCACCTTCTTCTGCTTCATCTTCAGCGACACGTCCTTATAGTACGACTGGAACTGCTCGCCCTCGGTCGAGAAGGTGGTGCCGAACATCTGGTTATAGTCGTCTATGGCCCGTTGCAATTCCTCTCTCGACGGGCCATCCAGCTCGCTGGTGCTCTCTGGGTTCTCGTCGTCTTGGAATCCCCATTCGTCATCCACTGCCTCGTTGGCATTATACGTAAAGATGGTGGCTACTTTCAGGTTCGTCCCCAGCTCTGCCTGCTGGCGCTTGAACTCCTTGTAATATTGTATGGCAGTCTTCACCGAGTCAACGGCAAAGATGCTGTTAAACTGGCGGCAGGTCTTCGTGCCGAAGTTGTCCAGTATATAGCGCGTCACGATGCTGATGCGCCGGGGGTCGTGCAGTGCCTCGTCGGTATCGATGCCCCACACCCGCTTGGTGTCTACGTCGCTCTTCATCCTCATCGTCGAGCTGTAGTCCACGTGGAATGGCAGCACGTTATTATCCCTGATGGCGTTGATGATGGTGTAGGTATGCAGTGCCTTGGTGGGCATTCCTTTGTCATCCGGCTCACCGCCAAACAGCTGTGCTGTGGTGGTGTATTTACTGCCCGACGAGGCATTGATGGCGAAGATGGGGGTGCCGGTGAATCCGAACATCAGGTAGCGCTTGAATCGCTTCGTGATCTGTTGGCGCATCTCGCCGAACTGACTTCGGTGGCACTCGTCGAATATCAGCACGATATTCTCCCGTTGCAGCACCTCGCGCAGCCGCTCGTCCTCGTCGTAGAACTTGGGCTTCATCAGGTTCGACAGCTTTTGTATCGTCGTGATGATGATGTGTGCCTCGGGGTCTTTCAGTTGGCGCAGCAGGATGCGGGCAGACGAGTTCGAATTGGCACAGTTGGGCTCGAAGTTGTCATACTCCTTCATCGTCTGATAGTCCAAATCTTTTCTGTCCACCACAAACAGCACCTTCGCTATGCCCTCCATCCTCGATGCTAACTGTGCCGTCTTAAACGAGGTCAGCGTCTTGCCGCTTCCTGTAGTGTGCCAGATGTAGCCACCTGCACGGATGCTGCCCTGCCAACGGTTGTAGAGGGCTGTCTGTATGCGCCCGAGTATCTTTTCGGTGGCGGCTATCTGGTAGGGGCGCATCACCATCAGTTGCTTGTCTACATTAAAAACGCAATACTTTGTCAGCACGTTCAGCAACGTATGCTTGGCAAAGAAGGTCTTGGTGAAGTCGCGCAGGTCGGTCAGCAGCGTGTTCTCCTGGTCTGTCCAGTAGGTGGTAAACTCAAACGTCTGCCCGCCGGTCTTGTGTCGGCGTGCTCCGCCGCTGTTCTCCTGCTCCTTGGCAAAGCGCGTGGTGTTAGAGTAGTATTTCGTCTGTGTGCCATTGGAGATCACAAAAATCTGCACGAAGTCGAACATCGCCCTGCCTGCCCAGAACGAGTCTCTCAGGTAGCGGTCTATCTGGTTGAAAGCCTCCTTGATGGGTACGCCACGCCGTTTCAGCTCGATGTGTACCAGGGGCAGCCCGTTCACCAGTATCGTCACGTCGTAGCGATTCTTATGAGCACCCTCCACCTCATATTGGTTGATCACCTGCAGGCGGTTGTTATACACGTTCTGCTTGTCTATCAGGCGTATGTTCTTCGTCAGTCCGTTGTCCAGCGTCAGTGCCAGGATATAGCCCTTGCCCTGAATCATCTCCGTCTTGTCCTCGATGGTCATCCGCTCGTTCGAGATCATGGGCAACAGCCGCGCCCATTCCGAGTCCGACAACACGACATCGTTCAGCAGTTCCAACTGCCGCCGGAGGTTACGCAGCAGACCCGCCTCGTCCTTCACCTGCACATAGTCGTAGCCCTGAGCCTGCAGTTGCTGTATCAGCGCAGCCTCCAGCCGTGCCTCGCTCTGGTAGCCCTCAGCCGGCTTCTTCTCCACATCGTAGTGCGCCATCACCGTCTGGTGCTCCTGCTCTACTATGATTTTATAGTCATCCATTATTTTTTTTATAAATTACTTGATATTTCAGAATTTATGTTTAACTTTGCAGCGTGAAATGTTAAAAACAGGATTATCATGGAGGTAAAGAAACCCACATACGAAGAGGCACTGGCCCGCTTCAAGCATTCGTTAGAAATCAAACATGCCGCAGAAAAGCGCATGGCAGAAGAGTTTAAGCAAATGGGGTTGAAAGGGACTATCGTTTCGTTATGATAGAACTTCCCCTTAACCTTATCAATGCAAAATCCCCATACGAGGTTTCTTATGCTCCAAATGGTGATTTTGTTTTTGCCACTAATCTTGGCATCCACTACCTGATTTCTTTTGAAGCAGAACAACCAGTCGGCGGTTGTGCCACTTTTCAGTTTGTTATTCAGAAGTTGGAAAACCAACGTTCGCCACATGACGCCAAGATTGAACAGGCTATTTTGGCTATACTCGACGTTTTCTTTATAGAACGCCTCAATGTAATTCTTTATATGTGTGACGACAGCGACGGTCGCGAAGCCAATCGTAATCGCTTGTTTCTTGCATGGTTTAAGAAGCATGCTGCCCCGGAACGTTTCACAATCCGAACTGCCAGCGCAGTTGTTGAAGGCAAAGGCTTTTATGCTGCTATTATTGTAGAAAACAGGAATCCCCTGCTCGATGCCGTCATTGCCGATTTCGAGACGACCGCCGAAGCACTTACTACTGGCAAGCCTTAGTGGAACTCTGTTTCCTTTCATATTCATTCAAACGTCAAGAGTTTATTCCTGTAGTATTCATATTGCTTCTCGCGCTGCTTTAGCTGCGCTTCCAAGTTCGCTATCGATGCCTCGAACGTGTCGAGGATAGAAACTATGCGCTGCTGCTCTTGGAGGGAGGGGACAGGGATTACTAAAGAATTGTATTTTTGTGCATTAATATTTGGTTGCGCACCTTCAACTAAGTTTGATTTTACCCATTTTATATAAATACTAGAGTGCGTATAATGAAAAACGTATTTAGGTAGTATCAACGTGGGATTGGTTCTGTATCTAATGAGATATCCAGCATAAAGACATTTACCGTATTTATTTAAAAAAATCAAAGTCTTACCAACTGTAGCACCTGTTCTTGCAAATAAGATATCCCCTTCTTTTAATGGATTCTTAATGCTATCATAATACTCTGCTGATACAATATCGTCATTCAAAGTACCATCATCAGTAATATCAGTAATTCTAATATATCGGATACCATCGAAGGACTTAGAAGGGGCAGAAAGACCATATTCTCCTTTTATTTCACACACCTCTCCCAACGTTTTCATTTCCACCCCAGACTTTCCTTCAAGGTCAAGGAGTTCATCACGATAATATTCATATTGTTTGCGGCGTTGAGCGATTTGCTCTTTGATGTTTTCTATGCCAGCAGTGAAGGTATCGAGTATCCCCACTATCCGATTTTGCTCATTTTTAGAAGGAACAGGGATTAGAATACCTCGCATATTTGCTTGATTTATTTTGGGTGGGACACCACGAACTAAATCCGAAACATCAGTACATTGCAAAGAATAATATATGTAGCGTAGATAAGCAGAATCATTTTCTTCTAATACGTGGGCATGATTATTAACCCATATTTTTCCTGTTGCCCAATGTATTACGGGCGATTTATCTGTATTTATTACACTACCATCTTCTCCCATTAAGAGGTAAGTCCCGTCGAATATAAAGCTATCTACATAATCCTGTATACCATTAGCTCCGTAATAAGGGTATTTTCCTTCTTTACGATCACCCTTTGATACAGGTTTACGCTGAGAGTCCAATATATTACAAATATCTCCTAACTTCTTCCACTCCACCATACGCTACTCTCCTCCTAATTATTTTGCTGATTAATCAGGTTCACCACTACTTTTACCATCACGTCCTTTTCCTCCGTTCGGCTTTCTGCTATCATCAGTGTGAGAGCGACAAGGGTGTTGTCAGCAATACGCTTGCTGCCGTCAGCACGATAGAGAATTCTATTGTTGTTTAGGAACCAAAGGAACAGGGTGGCAGCAATGCGTTTATTACCATCACTGAAAGAATGGTTTTTCGTAACCAAATAGAGCAGCATGGCAGCTTTCTCCTCCACACTGGGATATAGTTCTTCGCCACCAAAGGTCTGATAGATTTGCCCGATACTGCTTTTGAAAGAATCATCCTTCTCGTTGCCAAAGAGTGTGCTTCCACCAAACTTCTCTCGCAAAGCATTGATAGCCTGCATAGCATTCTCGTAGGTGGCGTGGAATTTATCTTCTTGCGTAGTCTTGCTGATTGATAGTCGTTCATAGTCGTAATTGTCGAGAGTATCGAGGGCATAGGTGTAATCAACCACAATATCGAACAGAGCCTGGTTTTCTTCGTTAGACTCTATTTCCTTGTTTTGAATGGCACGACCAAGAATGCCTACGAGTTGCCGCAACTCGCCTATCTGCTCTTTGCGGATGCGTTCATTGACGGCATAACCTTTCACGAGGAAGTTCTTTAACACTTTGTTTGCCCATTGACGAAAACGAGTGGCGTTCTTGCTATTTACACGATAGCCAACGGATAAGATGGCATCAAGATTATAGTACTTAGTAGCATATGCCTGCTTGCCTTCGTTACCCATGTGTTCCAAAATGGAACATGTGCTATTTTCATCTAATTCTTCTGAGTCATAGATATTCTTTAAGTGTTTTGTGATAGCGGGTCTTTTAGTACCAAACAACTCTGCTATTTGCTTTTGCGTCAGCCACACGGTGTCATTCTCCAAACGGACATCTATCTGTGTCTGTCCATCCTCAGTCTGATATATGATGATTTTATTTTCTTCCATACGCTACTCTCCTAACTTTTTTACAATCGCCTCAATCTTCTGATTCAGTGCATTACCCTCGGCAACCAACGCTTTGAGCTTAGCATTGACCTCCGTGATATCGATGACCTCGCGGGTGTCTTCCTGCTCTACATACGAAGAAACGGAGAGGTTGCAGTCGTTCTCTAAAATGTCGTCATTCTTCACTAACTTGGCAAGATATTGCTCATCCCTGCGGTTTGCAAAGAGCTCCATAATCTTGTCCTGATGCTCAGGCAGCAGGATGTTCTTGTTGCCGTTCTTTGCAAACAGCTTGCTGGCATCGATGAAGAGCACGGAGCTGTCGCGCTTGGCACTCTTTTTCAACACGATGATACAGGTGGCGATGCCTACACCGAAGAAGAGGTTGGCAGGCAACTGGATTACGGTATCCACGAAGTTGTGGCTGATGAGATACTGGCGAATCTTCTTTTCGTCACCACCACGATACAACACACCTGGGAACTCTACGATGGCAGCCGTGCCTCGCTCACTGAGATGCCACAGCATGTGCATCGTAAAAGCGAGGTCGGCAGCACTCTTGGGAGCCAGCACACCAGCAGGGGCATAACGCTCATCGTTGATCAGAATGGTGTTGTCCTTTCCCTCCCACTTCAGCGAATAAGGGGGATTGGAGACGATGGCATCGAAGGGTGCATCCTGCATGTGCTGGGGCTTCAGCAGCGTGTCCTCCAAACGGATGTCGAAGTTGTCGTAGTTCACGTTGTGCAGGAACATATTGATGCGACAGAGGTTGTAAGTGGTGGGGTTCACCTCTTGTCCGAAGTATTTCAGGTTGGGATTCTCCTTACCCACCGTCTTGGCAAACTTCAGCAGCAGCGAGCCTGAGCCACAGGCAGGGTCATACACCTTCTGAATGTTCGGGTTATGCCACGATGCCAGGCGGGCCAGCAATTCCGAGACCTGCTGGGGCGTGAAGAACTCACCGCCACTCTTGCCTGCCTCAGAGGCATACATCTGCATGAGGAACTCGTAGGTGTCGCCAAAGGTGTCGTTGTCGGTATCGTTGTAGCGGCTGCCCAGGTCCATCTGGGCTACGGTCTTGAGCACCTTCGCCAGCAGTTGGTTGCGCTTGATGACGGTGGAGCCTAATGCCTGGCTGTCAACGGCAAAGTCGGAGAACAGCCCGCGCAAGTCATCTTCCGACGGGGTGCCGACGGCAGAAGCCTCGATGCTGCGGAAGATGCTGTTCAGTCGCTCGTTCAGGTTCTCATCCTTATCGGCTGTCTTCACCACATTCTGAAACAGCTGCGAGGGCAGGATGAAGTAACCCTTCTCTTCCACCATCTTCCGTCGGATGCGCTCAGCCATCTCATCACTGATGGTGGCATAGTCGAAATCCGGTTGATTTGCCTCTACCATCAACTGATGGATATAGTCACAGATGTTCTCAGAAATAAAGCGGTAGAAAATGGAGCCCAGCACATAAGCCTTAAACTCCCAGCCATCCACACTGCCACGCAGGTCGTTGGCTATCTTCCATATCGTCTTGTGCAGTTCAGCACGTTCTTGCATGGTAGCCATCGTATAGTTCGTTGTTTATTAGTTATTGTAATGTATGCATTTACAGCCTACAAAGTTAAGGATTAATTTCGAGAACACAAATGTTTTCAGGCATTCTCTCCATTTATCACCGTTATTTTGATGTGTTTTCCAAAATAAATACGTATCTTTGTGGCATCAACCAATAAATAGACGGACAGTCGTTGGCATTTATTACCATAGAGGTGGTGGATGCCCAGGGGCGTGTAGTGCCTGATGCTCAGGAACCGTTGGTTGTGAAGGTGACAGGTGGTGCCACCTTGTTGGCTGTGGGTAATGCGAATGTCAGGGACAACGATCCGTACTATGATTCCAAGCACCACACATGGCAGGGACGTGCCATGGCTGTGATACGCAGCAATGGAAAACGGGGTAAGGCTGTCATCACAGTCAATGGTTCACGGCTCACGATGAATCTGAAATGAGCGGTACAGTAAGAACCCGCCTCGTGAGCTATCTGGCACACCAGGCGGGTTAACGTTTCAAGATTTTCAATTAAAAAGTTGTCAATTCTAAACGCTCAATTCTCAACTGAATATCAGTCTTCCTGATATTCGGGGCGCAGTTTACGCACGGTCTCTCCGGCACGCCACATCTCCTGGTTGCGCATAGCCTCCAGCTCCTTCTCCAGTCCCTGACGGTAGTCGGGCTTCGAGTTGGCATCAATGGTAATCTGGGCTTCGTTGCCCGTCTTCACCGAGTAGTAGAGCCACTCCATGACAGGCTTGATGGCATCGTGGAAACGGGGTGCCCAGTCCAGTGCACCACGCTGGGCGGTGGTAGAGCAGTTGGCGTACATCCAGTCCATACCCTTGGCACCGAAGAGCGGGCCAAGGCTCTGTGTAAGCTCCTCGACAGTCTCATTGAAGGCCTCGGAGGGTGTGTGGCCGTTCTCGCGCAGCACCTCGTACTGTGCCAGCAGCAGGCCTTGGATGGCTCCCATCAGACTTCCGCGCTCGCCGGTGAGATCGCTGGTAGCCTCGCGCTGGAAGGTGGTCTCAAACAGATAGCCGGCACCAATACCGATACCGAAGGCCAGTGTCTTCTCCTTGGCATGACCCGTAGCATCCTGATAGACGGCATACGAGCAGTTCAGACCGCGACCCTCGCAGAACATGGTGCGCAGGCTAGTGCCAGAACCCTTGGGGGCTACCATGATGACGTCAACATCCTTCGGGGGAACCACACCCGTGCGGTCACTCCAGTTGATGGCGAAACCATGGCTGTAGTATAACGTCTTGCCTGGCTTCAAATATTGCTTGATGGTGGGCCACTGCTGCATCTGACCAGCATCGGAGAGCAGCATGCACAGGATTGTGCCACGCTCAGCGGCCTCCTCAATGCTGAACAGGGACTTGCCGGGCACCCAGCCGTCGGCAACAGCCTTGTCGTAGGTCTTGCCCTGACGCTGTCCAACGATGACGTTGAAGCCATTGTCGCGAAGGTTGCAAGCCTGACCGGGACCTTGGACGCCATAGCCGATGACGGCGATGACCTCGTCCTTTAATACTTCACGTGCTTTCTCGAGTGAGAACTCCTTGCTGGTGACTACTGTTTCGATAACGCCACCAAAATTCATTTCTGCCATAATTGCAATTTGTTTTAAATGTTAAACTTATCCATTTGAACCATGCCCGCCCTACCCGAGGACAGTCGTCTTGTCAGTCCACCCACTCCTTGCACGAAGGAACGGCTATGGGGGTTATTAATAATAATTGATTTTCGAGGTGCAAAGGTAATGATTTATAAGCAAACAGCCAAATAATCTTTCTGTTTTATACGAATTTAACCTTGGCACGACAGCATTCGACATCATCAGTGCGCTGGATGCGGACATTGAAAGTAGCACCTCCTTCGCCAGGCGAAGAGGGTTCTGTTTCAAGATAGAGCGACAAACGGTCGCCACCATGGGCCTCAGCCACATAGGCGATCTCAATGCGCTGCAAGCGATGCCGACGGTACCAGTCCATGTCCCACAGGTCGAGCACGTGCTCGATGTACTTGACGCTGTTGATGTGGCCGTTGATGTCGACATCGCTGTAGTGAGTGTCAATGGTTCGCACCAACTGTGCTTCGTCGCTCATCTTTACGCGTCCGCCTTTGTCAATGGGGCACGCCTTGTCGCGGACAATCCACTGGTCGATAGCGCCGTTGTCGATGTCGTAGATGTCGGTGGGCTGACGCGTCTCTGTGTCTATCATGGCCCAGATGCTACGGCCGTAGCCATAGACTTTCGAGGAAGCTGAAAGGTCTTCCTGCGAGCATGATGGGCCAATGATGGCAAAGTTGCGTGAGGTAAAATAGCGCATGGCTGACTCCACCCATGTTTCTACCTGAAAGTGGGTGTACATGGGAGGCATCTCCTCCATCTCGATGGCCAGGCGCGAGAGCACCCACGAGCGGCGGATGCTCAGCAGATACTTCATGCCGAAGCCTCGGTCAGTGGAATGGAAGTCGGCAGCGTTGAGCAGATGGTTGCCCAGATGCCCCATGAACAGACGGCCTGAGAAGTCGCAATGGAACGGCTCGGCCAAAAAATCGTAACGCCCTGTCTTATCCATGCTGCTGCTCCCGTTCTTCCAAAAAAGCGCTGACCTGTTCCTGCTTGGCACGGGTAACGGCAATGCGGCCTGAACGCGTGTACTGGAACACACAGTCAAACTCGTTCAAAGCGTAGTAGAGCGAGAGAATGTCCTCGGTCTTGCCGTTCTTCATAACAATGACGTAGGTGGGATTCACCTCGGTGATGGAACCCTCGTGACGACGGATGGTGCGCGAGATGTCGGGATTCTCCAGCACCTTCTTCGTGGACAGTTTGTAGAGACCCGTCTCGCGGATGAACAGCTGGTCGTCCGTAAAATAGTTGGCCTTGATGACGTCCACCTTCTTTTCTATCTGCTTGGTAATCTTTTCTATCTGGTCTTCATCGCTCCAGGCTGTGATGGTGTACTTGTGGACTCCCTCAATGCTGCTGGCAGACACGTTCAGACTTTCAATGTTGACCTGACGGCGCGTGAACACGGCAGTGACCTGGTTGAGGATACCTGCCACATTCTCGGAATAGACTAACAGGGTATATAGTTTCTTTTTATCTTCCATATCTCTTCAAAACGTCAAAACTTCAAACTATAAAACGTTAAACTTCAAGCATCATGTCGTTGACATTCATGCCAGGAGGCGTCATGGGCAGCACGTCGTCGTCTTCCTTGATGGCACACTCCAGAATGAAGGGACCCTTGGTGGCGAGCATCTTCTGGACCGCTGCGGTCAGGTCGTTGCGGTCGGTGACGGCCTGATAGGCTATGCCGTAGCCCTGAGCTATCAGCTGGTAGCAGGGGTTCAGCATCTTGGTAAACGACTTGCGGCGCATCCAGAACATGTCCTGCCACTGGCGTACGTTGCCTAAGTAGTTGTTGTTCAGCAGTATCATCTTGACGGGAGCCTGCTGCTCCATGATGGTGCCCAGCTCCTCGATACACATCTGGAAACCACCGTCGCCCATGAAACAGCACACGGTGCGCTCAGTGCCGAAGGTGGCACCTATGGCGGCAGGCATGCCGTAACCCATGGTGCCCAGGCCACCGCTGGTGCAGATGCTGCGTTTCTTGGGATAACGGAAGTAGCGTGTGGCAAAGAGCTGGTTCTGACCGACATCTGTGACCAGCACGGTGCCGCGCGGGGCCTGGTCGGCTACGGCATTGACCACCTCGCCCATGAGCAGTGGCCCCTGGGTGGGATGGATGGCAGGTTCAATGACCTTCTCACGTTCTTTCTTCTCAAGTTCCTGGAACGACTGGCGCCACTCGTGGTGCTTGTTCTTGTTGACGAGGGCCGTCAGGGCCGGCAGCGACTCCTTACAGTCGGCCACGATGGCCACGTCGGTTTTCACGTTCTTGTCAATCTCGCTCTTGTCAATGTCCAAATGGATAATCTTGGCCTGTTTGGCGTAAGTCTTCGTATTGCCCGTCACGCGGTCGCTGAAACGCATGCCGATGGCTATCAGCACGTCGCACTCCTGCTCCTTCAGGTTGACGGCATAGTTTCCATGCATGCCCAACATACCTGCGTTCAGCGGATGGTCGGAGGGCAGTGCACTCAGGCCCAGCATGGTGCGACCTGCTGGAATATCAGCCTTCTCTAAGAAAGCCTTCAGCTCGTCCTGGGCATTGCCTAACTCGACACCCTGACCCACCAGCGCCAGGGGACGATGGGCATTGTTGATGAGCTCGGCAGCCTCGCGAACCTTATCCATATCAAGAGTAGGACGGGCAACATAAGAGCGCACAAAGTCCACCTTCTGGGGTTCCCACTCTACCTCCTCAACCTGGGCGTTACGGGGAAAGTCAAGCACCACTGGACCTGGACGCCCGCTACGGGCTATGTAGAAGGCACGGCTCACGGCCCATGCCACGTCTTCGGCATGGCGAATCTGATACGACCACTTCGAAATAGGCTGGGCTACACCCACCAAGTCGACCTCCTGAAAGGCATCGGTGCCCAGGGCCGAGATGGCAACCTGACCGGCAATGACGACGACGGGTGTAGAGTCGAGCATGGCATCAGCCACACCCGTCAGCGTGTTGGTGGCTCCGGGTCCACTGGTCACCAGTGCTACACCGACCTCGCCACTGACACGGGCATAACCCTCGGCAGCATGTACGGCGGCCTGCTCGTGGCGCACCAAAATATGATCGAAACACTTCTTCTCGCCTCGCGTATAGTCAAACAGCGCATCGTAAGTAGGCATGATGGAGCCCCCTGGATAGCCGAAGATGGTTTTCACTCCCTCGGCCTGCAGTGCCCGCATCAGCGCCTTCGAACCTGTAATCTTTTCCTTCATAACTGTAGCCCCCTAAGTTAGGGGGAATGGGGGCCTGAACGACCACCCGCTAATTGGTTTAAATTAATAATACTCTATCATCACTCTTGGGGGACTTGCTCAGCCCCATCCCCTAACTTTGAGGGTCTAAAAGGCGAACGCCGCCCTTGTCTGCACTGGATACGCTCTGTGCATAGGCACGCAAGGCCTTCGAGACCTGACGATTACGCTTCAGCGGTTGCTGCGGGCGGGCAGCCAGTTCTGTGTCGTTCAGCTTGACGTTGATCTGACGGTTTGGGATGTCGATGACGATGATGTCGCCGTCCTTGATTTTTCCGATGTTGCCGCCAGAGGCAGCCTCGGGCGAGATGTGTCCGATAGAGAGTCCGCTGGTGCCGCCCGAGAATCGGCCGTCGGTAATCAGTGCACACTCCTTACCCATGTGCATCGACTTGATATAGGAGGTGGGATAGAGCATCTCCTGCATGCCGGGACCGCCCTTGGGCCCCTCGTGGGTGATGACCACGCAGTCGCCCTTCTTCACGCGGCCGCCGAGGATTCCCTCGCAGGCATCTTCCTGTGAGTCGAACACCACGGCAGGTCCCTCGAAGTGCCACAGCGACTCGTCGACACCAGCCGTCTTGACCACACAGCCGTCCTGGGCAATATTGCCAAAGAGCACGGCCAGTCCGCCATCCTTGGTATAGGCATGCTCGATGTCGCGGATACAGCCGTTAGCCCGGTCGGTATCCAATGTTCCCCACTGCTCTGACTGGCTGCCCATCTTGGTTGAGAAGCGGTTGCCTGGGGCTGTCTGGTAGATACGATTGGCCTCTGCATCCACAGCACCGTCTACGATACTGTATTTCTTCATGGCCTCGCCTAATGTCATGCCGTCAACACGCAGGCAGGAGCCATCAATGAGTCCACCCTTCGACAATTCGCCCATAATGCCCAGAATGCCGCCGGCACGGCCACACTCCTGAACGCTGTACTTCTGGGTGTTGGGGGCCAGCTTACAAAGACACGGGGTCTTGCGCGACAAGGCATCAATGTCCTTGATGGTAAAGTCGGCACCCGCCTCCTGGGCTACGGCCAACAGGTGGAGCACGGTATTGGTGGAGCCGCCCATGGCGATATCCAGCGTCATGGCATTGAGGAATGCCTGGCGGGTGGCTATCGAGCGAGGCAGCACGCTGTCGTCGCCGTCCTCATAGTAGGCGAAGGCATTCTTCACCACCTGACGGGCTGCCTGGCGGAACAGTTCAATACGATTGGTATGCGTAGCCAGAATGGTACCATTGCCAGGCAGCGAGAGTCCAATGGCTTCCGTCAGCGAATTCATAGAGTTGGCGGTGAACATGCCCGAGCACGAACCGCAACCCGGACAGGAGCACGACTCAATCTCCTTCATTTCTTCGTCAGTAACCGAAGGGTCTGCACCTTTCACCATTGCCGTAATCAGGTCGGCATTCTCGCCACGCCAGCGTCCAGCCTCCATCGGACCGCCCGAACAGAAGACGGTGGGAATGTTCAGTCGCATCGAAGCCATGAGCATTCCAGGCGTCACCTTATCGCAGTTGGAGATGCAGATCATGGCATCAGCCTTGTGGGCATTCACCATATATTCTACGCTGTCGGCAATGATGTCGCGCGAAGGCAGTGAATAGAGCATGCCGTCGTGCCCCATCGCGATACCGTCGTCAATGGCAATGGTATTGAACTCAGCGGCATAGCAGCCCATCTTCTCGATTTCTTCACGTACTATCTGACCAATCTCGTGCAAATGCGTATGACCTGGCACAAACTGCGTGAACGAGTTGACAATGGCAATAATAGGTTTGCCAAACTGCTCATGTTTCATACCCGTGGCCACCCAGAGTGCTCTGGCGCCAGCCATACGGCGACCTTCTGTGCAAACACTGCTTCTCAGTTGATGTTTCATCGTATATTCGTTTTTGTCTGATTTAGCTTGCAAAGGTAAGCAATTTCCCC
>Ga0310691_10000403_pt1 | contig 84468 bp, 88 predicted proteins | sample 176DNAGHGlowgp2_FD_203887 | JGI IMG/M metagenome (GOLD analysis project Ga0310691, IMG submission 203887) | Sheep rumen microbial communities from Palmerston North, Manawatu-Wanganui, New Zealand - 1766 DNA GHGlow gp2 (v2) (version 2) | ecosystem: Host-associated > Mammals > Digestive system >...
AAATTAAGGAGGATAAAAATGGATAGAGATAAGTTTGTAGGAATAAGCAAAGTAGGAGAAAAAGGACAAATAGTAATTCCAAAAGAAGCAAGAGATATGTTTGATATAAAATCTGGAGATTCTATTATTGTACTTTGTGATAAAAAGCAAGGAATTGCACTTATTAAATCTGATATAATAGAAGATTTATCAGATAAAGTATTTCAAAAAGGGGATAAGTAAAAATGGAGAAAAGAAAGCATTATTTAGACAACATAAGATGGATTACATTATGTTTTGTAATTATATATCATATATTTTATATATTTAATTCAAGTGGTGTAATTTCAAATATAGGTGTAACAGGCATTAAAGAATTAGATAGTATATGTGTTTTTATCTACCCCTGGATTATGTGTTTATTATTTGTTGTATCAGGAGTATCTACTAATTATTCGTTAAAAAGCAAAACAAATAAAGAATTTATAAAAGATAGAGCAAAAAGAATATTAGTTCCAAGTTTAATAGGAATATTTGTTTATGGGTGGATAAGTGGATGGACAACAAATTACTATGGCGATATATTTGCAGGAAATGGAAGTATGATTCCAGCTCCAATTAAATACATAATATTCTCTTTAATTGGTATTGGTCCACTTTGGTATGCACATGTATTGTTTGTAGCATCACTACTAATTGTTTTAATTAGGAAAATAGATAAAAAACAAAAAATTGATAAACTATTTAATAAAATAAATTTACCAATTTTATTCTTATTGTTTTTAATTGTTTGGGGTTCTTCTTTTATATTAAATACGCCTGTTGTTACCGTATACAGATGGGGAATATATTTATTGATGTTTATATTAGGTTATTATGTGTTTTCAAATGACAAGATTATTGAAAATTTAGAAAAAATATCAATCCCATTAGGAACAATAACATTTATTATTGGAATTATATTTACAGTAGTGAACTATGGAGTTAATTTTGGTTCAAATGAATTTTTAACTAATATATTTACTAATATTTATATATGGCTTGTAATTTTATCGGCTTTTGGAGTTGGTAAGAAATTTTTGAATTTTGATAATAAATTTACAAAGTATATGAATAAAAATAATTTTTGTTTTTATGTATTACATTATACTATACAAATTATTATAGCTTTTATTTTAGTAGAATATTTTAAATTTAGTCATTTCCTGTTTAATTATATAATTTTATTTATAGGTACAATAATTATATTACCAATAGTTACAGAAATCTTAAAAAGAATACCAATAGCAAATAAATTATTACTTGGAGTTAGTAAAAGGAAATAGACAAATTACAATTTCACGAGTAGATGTAAAATGTTATTTTTATGCATTTGATTTATTTTAATTATAGCAATATATTAAAGGTGTAGATAATGTTGTTGACAGTGTCAACGATTTGTCAACGGAAAATAAGATTTAATTAGAACAATAAAAACAAATAAAACAATAAGAACAATAAGAATTTTGCCTAAATTTCGCCGAATACAATAAGAACTATAAAAACAGATAGAACATATAAAACTGAAGGTCATTGTACATGTGGTTCGGGTTTAAAATACAAGAACTGTCACGGAAAGAACGCTTAACTAGCTAATTAAAAGACATTCAAAGGAACTAAAAAATAGGTGTCAAAATTTAATTTGTCACCCAAAATAAAAAAATATAGCTGAAAAGCATTGAAAAATAAGGAGTGTATCCAATAAAAATTGGGTGACACTTCTTTTTTATTGAAAAAAGTGTTACATTTTTATGATATTATACAATATATAAATGTAAGATATCTTAAAAAACAATAAAAGGAGTTTAGATCTAAATTGAATGAAAGTAAAGAAATAAAACAATATTATAAAAACAATGAACTTGATTTAGAAAATATAATAGAAGATTTTACACCATACATTTCTAAAATAATTGATAATATGGCGAGAGAATCTCTTAATAATGAGGATAAGGAAGAAATTGCTTCAGATGTATTTTTTATATTATGGAAAAATAAAGAAAAACTTAATATAAATAAATATATGAGTTCTTATCTTGCAGGAATAACTAGAAATGTGGTCAAGGAATATTTAAGGAAGCTAAAAATAAATCTTGATATTTCTGATTTTGAGGATAGTTTATATATTATTGATAAAATAGACCTTCTTGATAGTAATGTAGAAGAAATTAGTAAAGTTGAAAAAACATTGAGTAAAATGAAGATAATTGATAGAACAATATTTTTAGATTTTTATTATTCTTCTAAATCAATTAAAGATATAGCTTATGAACAAAAAATCTCTGAATTCAATGTAAAGCAAAGGCTATATAGAATTAGAAATAAAATAAAGAAAGAGGTTAAAGGAAATGGATAATAAAAGAATTTTAGAAAAAGTTCAAATGAAAATAGCTATATCTAAAGTAAATGAGGAGGATATAGGAATGAAAAAAAGTAAATTAAATTTTGTAAAGAAAATTGGAATTGCAGCGTGTGCATTGTTATCAACAACTGGAGTTGTATTTGCAGCTGCTGCTATAATAAATAAATTTGGTGCTAATTCTAGTGAAGGAGCACAAAGAGCAGTAGAAAGCGGATATATAGTATATTCAAAGGAAGATTCAATTGTGGATTCGTTTTTAATTGATAATTATAATTTTTACATCACTTTTAGAGAAGATAAACTAGGATTAACAGAAGAAGATATTCGTAAAAAGTATGACAAAGTAGAAATTGGCGAAAGAGGAAAAGAATACTTAACAATAAAAAATGAAAAAGATGAAGTTGTATTTAGTAATTTAAGCACTGGACATGGTAGATATGAAGAAAACGGAAAAATCTATTATACAGCAGCAGGACAAGAAATTCCTGTTTCTAAAAAGTTATATATCGATTTTGATGGAAAAAAAGAAGTTTTAGATGTTCCAGAAAATATGCAAAGTGAATTGGTAAAGTATAAATTAAAATCAATATCGGATGAAAACTGGAAGTTTGAATCAGCGTCATTATCAAATACAGCATTTAAAATATATTTAAGTAATTGCGATGGAATAGATCATAACAAAAATAATAGAGTTACAACAAGCGATGGAAAAGACTATTACAAACAAGGAAGAAACGACGGGGATGGATCAATTTTAATAGGAAGTGATGGAATTGTAAAATACTATAATACATTTACTTTAACTAAATTTGATGCGACAGATGTCATAAAAGTATATTTATATAAATCAAATGGCGATGAAGTAATTATTGAATTAGAAAAAATAAAATAATGTAAATTGAAAATTAAGGAGTGTATCTAGAAAATGGATTACACTTCTTTTTATTTTATAATAAAAAAATAAGGAGGAAAGAAAAATTGGACAAATAAATGTTAGAAAAAGAGGAAATGTGTATGAATACTTCTTTGAAGGAGCAAAAGTTAATAATAAAAGGACAAGAATTACAAAATCAGAATTTAAAACAAAAGCTGAAGCTTATGAATATGGCTATAGAGCTTATGAAGAATATCATAATGGAGGAATAAAAAGAGAATCACAGATGTCTTATGCAGATTATTTAGACTATTGGATGAAAGAATATTTTGAAAAAAGTTTAAAAATTCTCAAAAGTATTATATAATATTGAATGAAGATAATAATAAACATGTTAACAAAATAAGTAATATTGTTAACATGTTGAATAAAGGAAGTCATATTTTAAAAGGGGGATTTTAAATGAATGAATATATCAATTTAACAGAGAATAATATTGATGAAGAACATATTTGTTGTGCAATAGGAGATCCAAAACATCAAGAAGGTGTTGATTGTAAAAAAGAATGGATTAAAAATAAATTAAAAGATGGACATGTTTTTAGAAAATTAAATGCTAGAGGTAAAATTTTTATTGAATATGAACCTCTAGAAACATCATGGGTTCCTATTAGTGGTAAAAACTATGAATACATATATTGCTTATGGGTTGCAGGAAGTTTTAAAGCTAAAGGAATTGGAAAAGAATTATTAGAATATGCAATAAACGATTCTAAAGAAAATGGAAAAAGCGGTATTTGTACTTTGGCTTCTAAAAAGAAGAAACCATTTTTAGGAGAAAAGAAATTCTTTGAGCATTTTGGATTTAAAGTAGTTGATAGTATAGGAGATTATGAACTATTAGCATTACAATTTGAAGATGCTGAAACACCTAAATTTAATGAAAATGCAAGAAGTATGAAAATAGATAATAAAGATTTTACTATTTATTATAGCAATGAGTGTCCTTATGTAGAATACGAAGTTAAAGAACTTTCAGACTATGCAAAGGCTAAAAATATTAAACTAACCTTTGTTAAAATAGACTCATTGGAAAAAGCTAAAAATGCACCTTGTATATTTAATAACTGGGCTAACTTTTATAAAGGAAAATTTATATCTAACACAATATTAAATGCAAATGCTTTTGAAAAGTTATTAAAATAAAAATATGGAGATATAAAATATGGATATAAAACTATTTTTACAAGCAATAATAAAATATGTATTTGGTGTTTTAATTGTAGGTGGTTTATTATTTATTCCTGCCAATTCTTTTGATTACTGGAATGGTTGGCTGTTTATGGGATTACTATTTATTCCTATGTTTATTGCAGGCATAATATTAATGATTAAAAATCCAGAATTATTAAGAAAAAGATTAAATGCTAAAGAACAAGAAAATGAACAAAAATGGGTTTTATTATTTAGTGGTTTAATGTTTATAGCAGGTTTTATTATTGCAGGATTGAATTATAGATATAGATGGATAGAAATGCCTAATGTCGTCACAATTATATCTTCAATTCTATTTATAATTGCATATATATTATATGCAGAGGTATTGAGAGAAAATACCTACCTTTCTCGTACTATTGAAGTACAAGAGAATCAAAAAGTAATTGATACAGGTTTATATGGAATTGTAAGACATCCTATGTATGCAGTAACTATTCTTTTATTTTTAACAATGCCATTAATACTAGGTTCTATCATTTCTTTTATAATATTTTTGATTTATCCCATTATTATAGGCAAAAGAATAAAAAATGAGGAAAAAGTATTAGAAAAAGATTTAAAAGGATATACAGAATATACAAAAAAAGTAAAATATAAAGTAATTCCGTATATATGGTAAAAACGCATAGCTAGCTAATTTCAAGATTCTAAAAAAATTAAAAAATGGGTGTTAAAAATCAACTTGTCACCATAAACAAAAAAATATAGCTGAAAAGCATTGAAATATAAGGAGTGTATCCAAAAAAATTGGGTGACACTTCTTTTTTTGTGATTATATATCAATTACAGTTAAAGATAAGATAAAATACAAGTTGCAAAATTTTTTGAAAATAGTTTAAATATATTTAATAATATTATATAATATTAAATGAAAATAAACATGTTAACAAAATAAGTAATATTATGCACAAATTATATAATAAATTATAGTGGAGGATTAAATTATGGAAAAAATAAAAAAATTATTTGGTGGAATTGATTTAAGTTGGAAAAAGTTAATTATATTTGCCATAATTACAGCAGTATATACAGTAATTATGGCTATAATTCCAATAACTAAAGATACATCTTTTAGAGATATAGCTGCTACACTTGAATGGTGGATATTATTTGGTGTAATTATTATTTGTAATAGTAAATCGCCAAAAGATTCAGCATTAAAATGTTTTACATTCTTTTTGATTAGTCAACCTTTAATATATTTGCTACAGGTTCCATTTAGTTGGCAAGGCTGGAATTTGTTTTCATATTATAAATATTGGTTTATATGGACACTACTTACAATTCCAATGGGATATATTGGATATTACATAAAAAAAGACAATATATTAAGTGTAATAATTTTACTTCCAATGCTTATACTATTATCTATTCTAGGTATAGGATTTTTAAGTAGTACATTAGAAAGTTTTCCACATCATTTATTATCTGGTATATTTTGTTTTGCTGCAATAATACTTATTATACTAGGAGTATTAAATAAAAAGAAAAATATAATAATATCATTTGCTATAATTATTACATTTACTATAGGATATGTATTAATTAGTAATGGTATACTATTTGATACATATAAAAAATACGAAGCGTATGAAGATTTAAAAGAATATAATATTACATTAAGTGATGAATATTATGTATCTGGATTTATTAGTACAGAGCAAGGAACAGCTGAAATTATTGAAAAAGATGGAAAGTATGTATTAAAATTAACTGGAATAAAAAATGCGACATATAAATTTGGTATTGCTAGTGAAGATGATGAACAATTAAGGTTTGAATATCATTTTGATAATAATGGAGAATTAGTTTTAGAACAGATAAATGAGTATAATTAGGAATGGCATTATTACTTTATCTTTTTTAAAGTTGATTTAAAATAAAATGTTCGCAATATTTTGGTGTTGTTAACAAATTTGGAATCTTGTTAACAAGTAGAATTAAAAAATAAGTGAGGCTAAATGGAAAATTTATTTGTAAATAGAGTAAGATTAAACAAAGATAATATAGATAATAGTAAATATCCTTTTAATATAAAATGTTTGAGTAATTTTGATGAACTAAAAATAGATAATCCTGTTACTTTATTTTATGGAGAAAATGGAGTCCGGAAAATCAACCATTATAGAGGCTATTGCAATTGCATTAGGACTAAATCCTGAAGGTGGTAGCAATAATATGCAATTTTCAAATTATGATGATTATTCAGAACTATATAAGCATTTAACAATCAGTAAGTTTGGAGTACCTAAAACAAAATTCTTTTTAAGAGCTGAATCGTTTTATAATGTTGCAACTGATATTAGCAATAATAGTGATTTGGTTTATACAACTTATGGAGGAGAAGATTTGCACTCATGCTCACATGGAGAATCTTTTTTGAAACTTGTAGAATATAGATTTTGGAATAAAGGGTTATATATTTTAGATGAACCAGAGGCAGCTTTATCTCCACAAAGGCAAATGACTTTACTTTGCTATATACATGATTTAGCAAAGAATGGATCACAATTTATAATTGCAACACATTCACCAATATTATTATCATACAAATATGGTAAAATAATTGATATGAATAATAATATGGAAGAAATAAAATATGAAGATACAGAAGTTTATAGAATATATAAAGATTTTTTGAATAATCCTTATGGAATGCAAAAGGTTTTGTTTGAAGAATAAATAGCGATTTGTGAAGGAGGAATTTATATGAGAAAAAATATCAAAACAACAGAGGCTATATTTCCAATGCCTGTTTTAATGATTGCAACATATAATGAAGATGGAAGTATTGATGTAATGAATGCGGCATGGGGGACTATGTTATCAAGAAATCAAGTTATTTTAAATTTAACGGAAACACATAAAACTGTTAAAAATATTAAGGAAAGAAAAGCATTTACTGTTAGTATTGCAGATAGTAAACATGTTGTAGAAGCTGATTATTTGGGAGTAGTATCAGGAAATAATACGACAAATAAATTTGAAAATAGTGGTTTAACTGCAACAAAATCTGAAAATGTAGATGCACCTATTATAAATGAGTTTCCAATTTGTCTTGAATGTGAATTTATAGAATACCAAGATGATGAATATGGTGCTGGAGTAATTGGTAAAGTTGTAAATGTAACTGCGGATGAAAGAGTAATGAATGGAGAAAATGTTGATATCAATCTAGTTGATGCAATAGCTTTTGATCCATATACTCATGGTTACTATAGAGTACAAGAACGAGTTGGCGAAGCGTTTAAAGATGGATTAAGGCTAAAAAAATAATCAAGTTATGTAACTCACCGCTTGTGTCTAGCTAACAAAAATAGGTGATTCGCTCTCTATGGGGTGTTAATTTTAAATAGATTTTGTTAGTCTTAATATGAAAGGAGAGCAAAATTATGGATATTATAAAAATAGGCAAGTATATTGCAGAAAATCGTAAAAAGAAAAATATGACACAAGAACAATTAGCAGAAAAAATAGGAGTAACTTCAAAAACAATTTCAAGATGGGAAAATGGTAATTATATGCCAGATATTTCTTTGCTAAAACCATTAAGCGAAGAATTAGGCATAACCTTAAATGACTTGTTAAGTGGAGAAAAGGTAGAAAAAGAAAAATACCAAGAGAAATTAGAAGAAAATATTATTAATACTATTGATTATTCTAATAATAAAAAATTAATTGAAAAAAACAATTCAATAGGATTATTATTAGTCATATTTGGTGTCCTTTGTACAATTACGGCAATGTCAATATTTCCAAGTGATAGTAGTTGGGGAGGATTTTACTCTGTATTTGGCGGAATTATATCACTTATAGGAGTTTGTAAATTAACACATAAATTTAAGATTTGGAAAAGATTACTTATATGTTTGGCATATTTTATTCTATTTATAAGTGCTTTAGTTGTTATAGATTATGTGGGTGTAATAAGTATGCATCAAGCACCTAGATTTTCTTATTTAAAAATTTGGCATGGATATATGATTGAATATAGAGCACCTTTTTACAATGTGTACAGAGTAAATTATGATACTAAAAATGAATATTATATTATTGATACAGAGAAAAAATATACACAAGATACAGTTCCTATTGTCCCATTTAATAGAGAAAAATCTGGAATTGATAATATAATAAAATATAAAAACAAATATGTTGGTAATAACAGCAATGTTGGTAATCTATTAAATTCACTTCCACTTTCTGAATATGGTCTGGTGTTTGAAATAGATTCTGAAAAATTAGGATTAACTGTAGATTATCATATTACAAATTGGTATATAAATGATGATATGTATGTAGAAAGAGCGTTAGTTTATAATTCTGTATCAATATTTTCTTTAATCGATAATGTACAATATATTACTTATAATTTTTCTGGAAAGAGTTATAAAGTTGAAAGAGCAAAAGTTCAAGAAGTATATCCTAACTATAATAAAATAAATGAAGGGGAAATAAACAAAGAAAACTTTAACTTTTATTTAGAAAGTAAAATGATTGATGATACATTTATAAAAGACATATTTAATAAGATGTTTATATAAATTAAGTATATAGTAAAATTGTAAGAAAATATGAAGAAAAATATTTTAAAGAAGCTATTAAAATGGCTTTAAACCAGGAGGAATTTGTATCTAGAGTTGGACTTGTTATGATTTTAAATCATTTTATAAGTCAAGATAATTTAAATTACATATATGAAACTTTAAATAAAATACAAAGTGATAAATTTTATATTAATATGGCAGAGGCATGGCTTGTATGTGAAATGTATATTAAATATCCTAAAGAAACAAAAGAATTTTTGAAAAAGAACAGATTAAACAAGTTCACGCAAAACAAAGCAATAAGCAAGATTCATGATTCATATAGAGTTGACAAGGAAGAGAAAGAGTTACTAAGTAAGTATAGAAAATAAAAATTTTTCGAATTTACTTACACGATACAAATAATGGTGATATAAGTATTAAGGTTAAATAAGAAATATTTAAAAAGTGTGGTATAATACATATATAAATAAAATAAAGGTAGCCATTAAACCTATAAATTAATGGAGAAGGAGGTTCATAATATGAACAAAGAAAAGAAAAATTTAACAGACGAAGAAAGAAAAGAATTAAAGGAAGGATTAAAGAAAGAGATCGATGAATTGTCTGATGAAGAATTAAATGAAGTTGCTGGTGGTGTAGAAACAGAATCTGGAGAAGTTACATGTGGTTATTGTGGTGAAAAGTTTATTATTTCAGGTGTTCTATCAAAAGTGAAATATTGGAGCCATTGTCAGGCTCATACTCAAAATCCAGTTTTGTGTGTTAACTGTGATATATGTGGTCAACCTTTTCCAACTAATTATATGTTAAATAACCATAAAAAAGAGGTACATAACATATAATTAATATAAATCAATATATGTTTATAATAAAGTAGAGAAAAATCTCTGCTTTATTTTTTGCAATAAAAGCTAATAAAAATTTGATTTTATTAGCCAAATTTACTGACAAAAATTCTATTTTATGATATGATATTGATATGATAATATAATTATATAAGGAGTGGAAGATTATGGAAATAGAATTTAAAAATGAAAATGGAAGTTTAACTGTTAAACTTATTGGAAAATTAGATACAATGACAGCACCAAAATTAGAAGAAGAGCTTTCAAAAAACATAAAGGGAGTTCAAGAAATTATATTTGATTTAGAAAAACTAAAATACATTTCTTCATCAGGTATTAGAGTATTACTTACAATAAAAAAGAAAATTGGTAATATGAAAGTATTAAAACCAACTGAGGAAGTAATGGAAGTGTTTGAAATAACAGGACTTTCAGATGTATTTGATATAGAAAAATAAAAAGATTAAGGAGAAGCAAAAATGGAAGATAAAAAGTTTAAAAAGGTTAATTCGCCAGAACAATTAAATCAATATATAAGATTATCTAATCCTGGAGTATGGATATTGCTTTTAGCAATAGTAGTATTACTTGTAGGTGTTTGTATATGGGGATACTTTGGAAAAATTGATACTAAGATTAAAACAGTTGTAGTTTCTGATAATTACACTTCTTATTTATATGTAAAAGAAGAAGATATTGCAAAGATAAAAAATGGTATGCAAGTTGAACTAAATAATAATGAAAATATATTTGAAATTGCAGATATAGAAGAAGCTCCTGAAAAAGTAACAAAAGATATGGATGAATATGCAAGACATTTAGGTAACTTTCAAGTAGGAGAATGGGTATATAAATGTAGATTAAATAAAAATGTAAAAGAAGGAACTTATTCAGCAGATGTTGTTATTGAAAGTATTGCTCCAATGACATTTATAACAAATTAAATTTGAAAAATACTTGGACAATTATTTTCCAAATTGATACCATTAATAAAAGAAGGAATGATTTATAAATATGAAAAAAATAAAAAGACCAATAAAAAATGGAGTGGCTAAAAAAGTTCCTGTTGTAATACAGCTAGAAGCATTAGAATGTGGAGCAGCTTGTCTTACAATGATACTTGCATATTATGAAAAATGGATACCACTAGAACAAGTACGTTCTGATTGCGGTGTTTCTCGTGATGGTTCAAAAGCAGGAAAAATACTAAAAGCTGCGAGAAATTATGGATTTGAAGCAAAAGGTTTTAAATATGAAGTTGAGGATTTACAAAAAGAGGCTACATTTCCTTGTATTATATTTTGGAATAATAACCACTTTGTTGTACTTGATGGATTTAAAGGAAATTATGCAATAATAAATGATCCAGCAAGAGGAAAAACAAGATATACAATTGAAAGTTTTGAAAAAAACTATTCAGGAATATGTTTAGAATTTAAACCAACTAGAGAATTTAAACCAGAAGGAAAGCAAAAAAGCGTAATTGAATTTGCTAAAAAGAGACTAAAAGGTACAAAGCTGATGGTACTTTTTACATTAATAACAACTATAATAGCATCATTATTGTCAATTATTGGACCTGGATTTTCAAGAATATTTATAGATAGACTTTTAACACATCAAAATCCAGAGTGGTTTGTCCCATTTATAATTGGAGTATCTGCTATTACATTTATACAAATTATCATTCAAATTATCAATCAATTATATAGCTTAAAATTAAATGGAAAACTGGCAGTTGTTGGTAATACTACATATATGTGGAAAATATTAAAACTTCCAATGGACTTTTTCTCTCAAAGAATGGCAGGAGATATTATTGGAAGACAATCTTCAAATGCAGCAGTTGCTTCTACTTTTATTAATACTTTTACACCATTAATATTACAAGCAGGTATGGCTATATTTTATTTAGTTGTAATGTTTAGATATAATGTGATGTTATCTTTAATAGGATTAAGTTCGCTTTTGGTAGATGTAATTGTTTCAAGAATTGTAACTAGAAAAAGGGTTGATTTAGCTAGAGTTGGAACAAGAGATAGTTCAATGCTTGCAAGTACAACTGCATCAGGAATACAAATGATTGAAACAATAAAAGCAAGTGGGGCAGAAAATGGATTTTTTAGAAAATGGGCAGGATACCAAGCAAATGTAAATAATAATGAAATTCAAATGTCAAAAATGAGTATGTTTTGGGGTATTATTCCAAGCTCTATTAGCATGATTGTAAATGTAACTATTACTTCAATTGGTTTATGGTTATGTATGAAAGGTGAATTTACTATTGGTATGATAATGGCTTTTCAAGGTTATTTAAGCTCATTTATGGGACCTGTAAATCAAATTGTATCAGCTGGGAATTCGCTATTAGAAATGCGTACACAAATGGAAAGAATAGAAGATGTTATGGAATATCCTGATGATGATATATTAAAAGAAAGTAAAGAAGACATAGAATATAAAAAATTATCAGGAGAAGTAGAACTTAAAAATGTTACATTTGGTTATTCAAAATTAGAAGAGCCTTTAATTGAAAACTTTAACTTAAAATTAAAACCTGGAAGTAGAGTAGCTTTAGTTGGACCATCAGGTTGTGGCAAATCAACTATTTCAAAATTAGTTTCAGGACTTTATAAACAGTGGAGTGGAGAAATATTATTTGATGGAAAACCATTATCAGAAATAGATAAAAATATCTTTAGAAGTTCACTTGCTGTTGTTGATCAAGATATAACATTATTTGAAGATACAATAGCAAATAATATTAAAATGTGGGATGATTCTATTGAAAACTTTGAAGTAATTATGGCAGCTAGAGATGCAGGTATGCACGATGAAATAAATGCAAGAGATGGAGGCTATAATTATAAATTAATAGAAAACGGAAAAGATTTTTCAGGAGGGCAAAGACAAAGACTAGAAATAGCAAGAGTTTTAGCACAAGACCCAACAATAGTTATTTTAGATGAGGCAACGTCAGCCTTAGATGCTAAAACAGAATATGAAGTAACAAAGGCAATTAAAGATAGAGGCGTTACTTGTATAATAGTTGCACATAGATTATCAACAATCAGAGATTGTGATGAAATAATAGTTTTAGATAATGGAAAAGTAGTAGAGCGTGGAACACATGATGAACTTTATAGATTGAATGGAGCATATACTGCTCTTGTATCAAATGATTAAATTCAAAAAATCTTGCACCACTTTCTACGTTAGGCTTATTTAAAACGCAGTCACGTACAATATGTACGCTCCTTTGCCTTTTAAATATCGCCTGCCTTGAAATTGGTACAATCTCTTTTGAATTCATATTTTTTAATTTTATGAAAGGTAGTATAGAGTATGGGATGGTTTGAAGAACAGATACAGCAAAGAAAGCAATATAGTGATGAAGCATTTGAAGAAGCATTTTACAAAGTAGCAGATTCAGTTACTGGTAAGAATGTATCTAAAGCTATGGAAAACGATAGTAAAAGAACAAGAGATGCTATAGAATCAGTACTTAAATATTATGGAATAAAAAAAGTAAAAGAATTACCACCTGAACTTACAGATGTAAACGAGCAATTGGATTATCTAATTAGACCTGAAGGAATGATGACAAGAGATGTAAAGTTAGAAAAAGGTTGGTATAAAGATGCTTATGGTGCAATGCTAGGAACATTAAAAAAAGATGGCTCATTAATTGCATTGATACCTGGTAAAATTAGTGGTTATACTTTTTATGATTTAAAGTCAAGAAAAATAAGAAAAGTAAATGAAGAAACAGCAAAACTAATAGATGAGGAAGCAATTAGTTTTTATAGACAATTTCCATTAAGAAAGTTACATATATATGATTTAGGAATGTTTGCAATAAAAAGTTTAAAAGTTAATGACTTTATATTTTATGGAATATTAACATTAGTTGGAACATTACTTGGAATGCTTGTTGTAAATATAAATAAAGTTCTGATGTCAGATGTGTTAGAACTTGGAAATGTTAGTGTTTTAATTGCTTGTAGTTTATTCTTAATTTGTACACAGTTAAGTCAATCAATATTTGGTATTGCAAATTCATTATATAATGATAGATTTAATAAAAAGATGGATTTAGCAATAGATTCTGCAACAATGATGAGAATATTATCTTTGCCACCAAGTTTCTTTAAAGAATATAGTTCAGGAGATTTATCAAGTAGGATAGGTTATATTGGAACGCTATGTAATATGATTACATCAGCAATATTTGGAACAGGATTTTCAGCTGTATTTTCGCTTGCCTATATTACTCAAATAGTAAAATTTGCACCAATGCTTGTAATACCATCAATTATTATTACACTTGTTACATTTGGATTTTCTGTACTAAGTACATTTTTAACAATGAAAATATCTAAAAAGAAAATGGAACATAGTGCAAAAGAAAGTGGACTAGACTATGCTATTGTAAACGGAGTTAAGAAGATAAAACTTGCAGGTAGCGAAAAACTAATATTTGCAAAATGGGCTAATCTTTATGCAGAAGGAGCAAAACTTGAATATAACCCACCATTTTTTATTAAATATAATGGAGTTATATCTTCTGCAATTGGTTTAGTTACAACAATTGTTATGTACTATTTTGCAGTAGAGTCAGGTGTTTCAGTTGCCGATTATTATGCTTTTAATTCTGCTTATGGAATGTTATCTGGTGCATTTATGTCAGTGGCTTCAATGGCTTTAACATTTGCTAATATCAAACCAATAATGGAAATGGCAAAACCACTACTTGATGCAGAGCCTGAAATATCAGAAGGAAAACAAGTTATAACAAATGTATCAGGAAATATAGAAATTAATAATTTATCTTTTAGATATAATGAAAAAATGCCTTATGTAATAGATGGATTAAATCTAACAATTAAACCTGGACAATATATTGCAATAGTTGGGAAAACAGGTTGTGGTAAATCAACTTTAATGAGATTATTATTAGGTTTTGAAAAACCTGATAAAGGTTCAATTTATTATGACGGGAAAGACATGAACAACATTGAACTTCGTTCTTTAAGAAGAAAAATCGGAGTTGTAATGCAAAACGGAAGCTTGTTTATGGGAGATATTTACTCAAATATCGTAATATCAGCTCCAGAATTAACAGTTGATGATGCATGGGAAGCTGCAGAACAAGCAGGAATAGCAGAAGATATAAGAAGAATGCCAATGGGAATGAACACACTAATTGCAGAAGGAGCAGGTGGAATTTCAGGAGGACAAAAACAAAGAATAATGATAGCAAGAGCTATTGCTCCAAAACCAAAAATTCTAATGTTTGATGAGGCTACATCAGCTTTAGATAATATCACTCAAAAAATTGTATCAGATTCTTTAGATAAATTAAATTGTACAAGAATTGTAATTGCTCATAGATTATCTACAATAAAACAATGTGATAGAATTATTGTTTTAGATAAAGGAAATATCATAGAAGATGGAACTTATGAAGAATTAATTAGACAAAATGGATATTTTGCTGAACTTGTCGAAAGACAACAAATTGGAGAAAAAATATAAAAAAATTAAAATTTTTAAAAAAGTACTACTTTTTGATATGCTCTTGATATGCACCATATGTTATAATGTAAATATAAAGAAAATAAAGGTAACCATTAAACCTAAAAATAATGGAGAAAGAGGTAAAATTATGAGTGAAGAGATGAAAAAATTAACAGAAGAAGAGAGAAAAGAACTAAAGGAGAATTTAAAGAAACAAATTGATGAAATGACAGATGATGAATTAGAAAAAGTTGCTGGAGGTGCAAGTGGTGTTGGCAGTTTGGAAGACTGTTGGAATTATCTTAGAAAAAGTGGTTACGGTAAAAAAGCAAAAGAAATAGCAGAAACAGAAGGTGAACCTGCAGCCCGTGAATATATACATAGAGTAATTTGTGAAAACCTTGGAGTATATCCTCCAAGCTCAGCTGTACTTTCTTCATGGTGCCAACTAAAATTATGAGTAAAGAAAATAATTTAAATGAAAAAGAATTAACAGAAGAAGAATTAGATACTGTAGCTGGAGCTATTATGTTATAACTATGCATATTAATGATCCAGATTTACAATAGAATAAAAGATATTTAAGAAAGTAGATGTTATATGTATACACTAATTATAAGTAAAGATAAAGAAGAAATACGTGAAATAAAAAAGGTATTAGATAATATGTTTGAAAATCAAACATACCTAATTGCAAACTCTGAATCACAAGCAAGAGAGATTATAGACGAAAAGCAGATTTCTCTTGCTTTTATTAAAATTACTTCTTTGAAAGATATAGAACTTGCAAAAAAAATCATTAAGAAAAATCCAGTAGTAAATATTATATTTATTTCAGGAACAAAGGATTTTGCATATAATGCCTTTGAAATATATGCAAGTGGGTATATTGTAAAGCCAATAACAGAAGAAAAGATTAGAAAGAATCTAGAGCATTTAAGATTTCAATTAAATGGTATGAATAAAAAAAGAGTAGAAGTACAATGCTTTGGAAAATTTGACATATTTGTTGATGGAATAGCTGTAAAATTTGGTAGAGCAAAAGCAAAAGAGCTTTTAGCATATTTAGTAGATAGAAATGGAACAATGTGTAATAATGAAGATTTACTTTCTATTTTATGGCAGGATAAGAAACCAACAAAATCATTAAAACAACAATTAAGAAATTTAATTTATGATTTGAATAAATCATTAGATAAAGTAGATGCACAGAATATAATTATTAGAGAAAACAATATTATAGGAATAGATAAAGAAAAAATAAAGTGTGATTATTATGATTTCCAAAAAGGAGATCCAAAAGCGCTTCAAAGCTTTAATGGAGAATATATGACACAATATTCAGACTGGTCATATACAATGGAACTTAATTTACAAAAATACTTTTATGAAGAATAGGAGGTTAAAGTCAAAGTGAAAGAATTAAATGATGACGAATTAGATAAAGTTGCAGGTGGTATAGGAAATTCAAATGATGAAAATAGCAACAAGGAAAAATGGGCAAAAGTTGGAATAAAAATAGTAGAAGTAAATGGACTAGCAGAATACTATTTAATTAAAGATGGAACAAGAATAAGCCCTAAAAAAGCTATTGAAATATATACTGCAAATGGTGGAGAATTATAAAAAAATACAAAACTATGAAAATACATAATAGTACGAGAAAGGAAGTATAAAATGAGTGCAGTAAAGAAGTTTTTTGTTGAGTTTAAAAGCATTTTTACAGGAGAAGATGTTTTAAAAGAAAATGAAATACATGCAAATATTATTGTTGCAACAATTATGTTTAATATATTTATTTTAGCAGTATTGATATATATTATGACAGCAATGGGAATTTTTAATGTAAATCAAAGCTTAATGTTAGATGTTACATTAAGAAGTATTTTTACATTATTTATTCCTTCAATAATAGCTTTTATATTAAAGGGAAAAGGAAAATATTTAAAGTTTATATTACTAATTTTTTTAACGCTTTCTATAGGTTCTATTTATTCTCTCTTAACTTATACTGCAACACTTTTATTAATAATTCCTGTATTATTAGCAGCAAGATATTATTCTAAAAATTTTACAATATTTGTAGCAGTTATTACAGTTGTTATGCTTGGAGTTGTAGAATTTTTAGGAATACATATAGGACTATTAGATTTAAATTATGTGGAACTTCCAAAAGGAACTAATTTAACAATAGAAACTGATATTTTAGATGCAGTAAAAGATTTGAATTTAAATGAACATGAAATAGAGAAATATATAATGCTAAACTCATATTTACCAAAGCTATTTATATATATTTTTGTAATAGCATTTGCTTGTGTCCAAATATCACAATCAGGAAGAAATATGATAGAAAGGCAAAAAGAATTAAGCGAAGAAGGCACAAGAATAGAATCAGAATTAAATATTGCAAATGCAATTCAAAAGAATATGCTACCTTCAATATTTCCAGCCTTTCCAGAACATAAAGAAATTGACATATATGCAGAAATGAAACCTGCAAAAGAAGTAGGTGGAGATTTTTATGATATGTTTCTAATTGATGAAAATCACTTGGCTTTTTTGATTGCAGATGTTTCAGGCAAAGGTGTTCCAGCAGCTTTAATTATGATGATTACGAAAACATTAATTAAAAATACAGCTTTAAATGGATATAGTGTCGATGAAGTATTTTATAAAGTAAATAATTTATTATGTGAAAAAAATGCTTTGAACCATTTTGTTACATCATGGTTTGGAATGTTTGATTTAAGAACAGGAAAGCTTGAATTTGTAAATGCAGGACATAATCCACCACTTATCTATACAAAAAAGAAAAATACTTTTGAGTATTATAAAACTAAACCAAATTTAATTTTAGCTGCAATGGAAGATACAAAATATACTAAATATGAAGTAACACTAGAACCAGGAGATAAAATATTCTTATATACAGATGGAGTAACTGAAGCTACAAGTGATAATGAAGAACTATATGGAGAACAAAGACTAAAAGACTATCTAAATAATCATTTAAATCAAGATATAGAAACTACAATAAAAGGCGTGAAAGAAGACATAGATAATTTTATAGGAAAAGCAGAACAATTTGATGATATAACAATGCTTGAATTTCTTTTCAAGGAAAAGAAAGGAGAGGATAAATAAATGGTAGAGAAAGAATTTATTGCAAAAATAGATGAACTTCCGAATATAATTACTTTTATTGAAACTGAGCTTCAAAAGTTTGAATTTAGTTTTAAAATAATCACACAGTTTAATTTGGTGGTAGAAGAATTATTTGTAAATGTAGCAAGTTATGCTTATAAAGATAAAGAGAATGGAAAATGCAAAATAACTATTGATTATAACCAAGATAAACAAGAAGTAAAATTATCAATGGAAGATAACGGAATAAAATTTAATCCATTAGAAAAAGAAGAACCAGACACTACACTTTCAGCAGAAGATAGACCAATAGGTGGACTAGGTATCTTACTTGTTAAAAAGAATATGGATAATATTGAATATAAGTATGAAGATAATAAAAATATTTTGATTTTGAGTAAAAATGTAAAATAGGAGGAGAGTTAAGTTTATGAAGAAAATAATTGGTATTATAGTAGGAGTTGTTTGTGTTATTATAGGAATATTTATAATGGTATCACATTTTAATGCACAAAAGACGCAAACAGAAGAAACAACAGCAAAAGTAATTAGAATTGATAGTGAAGTTGAAACGGATTCTGATGGATTTGATACTAGATGGTATTACCCAGTTGTAGAATATACAGTAGATGGTAAAAAGTATGAAACAAGACTTACAAATAGTGGTTCAACAAATTCTACAGAATATAAAGAAGGACAAGAAGTTACAATACAATATAATCCAGATAAACCAGAGAAACTTTCAAAAAAAGGCGACAATGGTGGATTATTCGGAGGAATATTCTTTATAGCATTTGGAATAATCGCAGTAGTTGCTTCTATACTTGGAAAATTTTAAAAATGTATAAAAACTCGTATACAATATTTTAAGTAATATTGTAAACAAGTTAAAATAAAAATTTTTTTGAAAATTTTTAAAAAAGTTGCATATTTGATATGCTCTTGATATGGATTATATGTTATAATACATATATAAATAAAATAAAGGTAACCATTAAACCTATAAAATAATGGAGAAAGTGAGGTAAAATTATGTCTGTAGAAAACGCAAAAAAATTTAGAGAAGACTTTAAAGAAAATGAAGAACTAAAAGAAAAAATAAAAAAAGAATTAGAATTATATAAAGATAGTGGTAAAAAAGAAAAAGAACAAATTCCAGAAATAGCAAGAAAACTAGGCTATGATTTTACTGATGAAGAGTTTAAGGAAGCTAATAAAGCATTAAGTGATGAAGAACTTGCAAATGTATCAGGCGGATATTTTGGACTTGGAGAAGATGCCCCAGATGGTCATGAAGCAACTTGTTTGATGTATTATTATGATTGTATGGATGATTATTATTACAAAAGAGGTATTTGTAAACAATGCGGTTCTAGAGATATAACTTGGCTTGAAGCAGATAACAGAGAATCAATGAAGTGTTGGGACTGCGGATACAGAATGTATAAAGATTGGTAATAATATTAATAATATAAATCGAAAAATGAAAGTGAGGTAAAATTATGTCTGTAGAAAACGCAAAAAAATTTAGAGAAGACTTTAAAGAAAATGAAGAACTAAAAGAAAAAATAAAAAAAGAATTAGAATTATATAAAGATAGTGGTAAAAAAGAAAAAGAACAAATTCCAGAAATAGCAAGAAAACTAGGCTATGATTTTACTGATGAAGAGTTTAAGGAAGCTAATAAAGCATTAAGTGATGAAGAATTAGCAAATGTATCTGGTGGAGCTTTTTGGCAAGGACCTGATGCACCAGATGGTCATGAAGTTGGTTGTTTTCTTTGCTTTTGGAAAAATTGGAATCAATATTATTGGCGTTATAATTTGTGCGAAAATTGTCAATCAAATAATGTTACATGGTTAGATAGAAGCTACAAATGTAATATTTGCGGTCATAAAACTTTAGCACCTGATTATTATGAAGATGATGAAGAATGTGGACACTAAATTGTAAGAAATTAATAAAGAAAGCGAGGAATTTTATATGTCAGTAGAAAATGTTAAAAAGTTTATAAAAGATTTAAAAGAAAATGAAAATTTAAAAGAGAGTGTAAAAAAAGAGGAATTAGAATTACTTAAAGATAATAGCCAAAAGGAAAAAGACCTTATTCCTGAAATAGCAAGAAAACTAGGATATGATTTTACAGATGAAGAATTTAAAGAAGAATGTTCAAAACCACAAGAAATTAGTGATGAAGAACTTGCAAATGTATCAGGTGGGGTTTTGTGGTTAGGTGAAGACGCACCAGATGGACACGAATTATGGTGCATTATAACTTATTATCATCATGGTTGGCAATCATATTATTGGCAAAATAATATATGCGAAAACTGCCAATCAAAACATGGATATCGTGAAACATGTACATCTTTTTATTGTTGGGACTGCGGACACCGTACAAAACAGCCTGGTTCGGGTGGAGGCTATGCTCCAAGTGGTGGAAGCTATTAAAGTAAATAAGGTGGTATAAGTATGTATTATAGACTAAATAACAGTTTTGCTTTTAGAGGATGGGTTGGACTACCATTTGCAATTAAATGCTTAGAAGCAAATGATATGAAACCATTCTTTTGCAATGAAGAAAAATTTGATGTTTTATTAAAATGTGATGGCAAAACAAATATTGAAATAGATACATTAGATGAAGATATAAAAGATTTATTAGATAAGCTTGTTGGATTTGGAGCTATAGAATCATCTGAGAGTTCTTTAGAAGAATTAAAAGAATATCAAAAATATAAAATGTATGAAACTGCATATATGGAATCGTTTTTATGGTCTATTACTGGTAAGTGTAATTATAAATGTCGTCATTGTTTATTATCAGCACCAACTTTTGATCAGGTACAATTGAGCTTAGATGATTGCAAACATATAATAAAAGAACTTGAAACAAGTGGAGTATCTAATATTGATATATCAGGTGGAGAGCCTTTAGTAAGACAAGATTTTTGGCAAATTATTGATGAGTTATCAAATGCTAATATAAAGGTTAGAACAATATTTACTAATGCAAGATTAATCAATGAAAAGTTCATAGAAGAATTAAATAAAAGAAATATGTATCCAAATTTTCAAATAAGTTTTGATGGTGTAGGATTTCATGATTGGCTTCGTGGTGTAGATGGTGCAGAAAAAGAAACAATAAGAGCAATAAAGCTTTTAATTGAAAATAATAGATCTGTTGATTGTACTATGTGTATACATAAAAAGAATAAAGATTCTTTAAGAGATACTGCAAATTTATTAGCTAAATTAGGAGTTAGAAGTTTAAATATAAATGCGCCACAATGTTTAGGATGTTGGGCAGATTATTCACAAAAATATGCTCTATCAGAGGAAGAAGAAATAGAAGTAATTAAAGAGTATATTCCTAAATACTTTGAAGATAATGCTCCAATTAATATAACAATAGATGGATATTTTAGAGGAGATAAAGGACAAAAACACTTTATAATATCTCATATCCATAATGTAAAAAGTGTAGATGAGTTATCAAATATGTACATATGCAAAACTGCAAGATTTAAGTCATATGTTTCAACAGAAGGAAAGATAATGCCATGTATGGGATATAGTGGAAGCAAAATTGCTGATAAGTTTCCTAGCATATTAGAAAAATCACTTGCAGAAATAACAACAGATTCATTTTATAAAGATGTTGTATGTACAACTAAAAGTAAGTTTTTAGAAAAGAATAAGGAATGTAAAGAATGTAGAGATTTATTACATTGCGCAGGTGGTTGTAGTGCTTGTGCGTTAAATGACACAGGTGATTATTGTGGAATAGAACCAAAACATTGCAATTTCTTTAAAAAGAATTTCGCAGATGAAATAAGAAAAGCAGTTCCAGAAGGGATTGTTGAGAAATAGTGATTTATAATGTATATCAAGGTACCATTAAGCCTTAAAATTAATGGAGAAGGAGGTTCATAATATGAACGAAGAAAAGAAAAATTTAACAGATGAAGAAAGAAAAGAATTAAAGGAAGGATTAAAGAAAAAAATTGATGAAATGTCTGATGAAGAGTTAGATGGTGTTGCAGGTGGTGTAATGAACTGGCAACAACTCATTGAAGGTGCTAAACGTGCAGGACATTTTGCGATACTTCTTAGAGATGGTGTTTGCCCAGTATGTAAAAATAAAATTGATTTATCTGGAGATGAGCAAACCAAAAATAAAAAAGCAAACGAACATCTTAATAGTGGATGTACAATGCATATTATCTAAAATATTTATGAAAATGTATTTTAGTATAAATGTATAAATACAGTAATATGTGTGGTAATATATATTATAGAAAATATCATATAATAAATATTTGAATTTTATAATTTAGCGATAAAGTAGAGAAAAATCTCTGCTTTATTTTTTGCAATCTTGTTAACAAATTTTTGGTGTTGTAAACAAGTAGAATTAAAAAATAAGTGAGGCTAAATGGAAAATTTATTTGTAAATAGAGTAAGATTAAATAAAGATAATATAGATAATAGTAAATATCCTTTTAATATAAAATGTTTAAGTAATTTTGATGAGTTAGAAATAGATAATCCTGTTACTTTATTTTATGGAGAAAATGGAGTCCGGAAAATCTACCATTATAGAGGCTATTGCAATTGCATTAGGACTAAATCCTGAAGGTGGTAGCAATAATATGCAATTTTCAAATTATGATGATTATTCAGAACTATATAAGCATTTAACAATCAGTAAGTTTGGAGTACCTAAAACAAAATTCTTTTTAAGAGCTGAATCGTTTTATAATGTTGCAACTGATATTAGCAATAATAGTGATTTGGTTTATACAACTTATGGAGGAGAAGATTTGCACTCATGCTCACATGGAGAATCTTTTTTGAAACTTGTAGAATATAGATTTTGGAATAAAGGGTTATATATTTTAGATGAACCAGAGGCAGCTTTATCTCCACAAAGGCAAATGACTTTACTTTGCTATATACATGATTTAGCAAAGAATGGATCACAATTTATAATTGCAACACATTCACCAATATTATTATCATACAAATATGGTAAAATAATTGATATGAATAATAATATGGAAGAAATAAAATATGAAGATACAGAAGTATATAGAATATATAAAGATTTTTTGGATAATCCTTATGGGATGCAAAAGGTTTTGTTTGCAGAATAAATAGCGATTTGTTAAAGAGAAAAGTTTATGAAAAAAGGGCTTCCTTATTTTAGGACACCCTCTAATTATTATTGTATAATGAGTCATGCTCTCATTTACTGTGTTTAATTAATGCTTAAATTTGCCAAATCCAAATGTTTTACCTTTTGCGTTTGTTATTTTATATATTTCGCCTGTCTTTTTTGCAGTAGCTTTGTCTTTATTAATGGTTACAGAGTATTCATCTAGTTCAAGAGTATCAAGAGAATTGTCTAATACTTTATTTCCTTTTGAGTCAGTTTTATACATTTTTTCAGTAGGAACTAAATAGGTGATTTTACCATTTTTTATTGAAGTGAAAATTGCATTTCCTTTATGGTTTTTATAATTTTCAACATTTTTTCCTGTTAAGGTTATATCGTCTACAGTATTAGCTGTGAATTCTCCGACAAGTTTTCCTTCATCTGTAGTTAAAATAAGGCTTGTTTGGTTTTTATCTTCTGTTCCTGCTGGGATAGAAATTGCAAGGTATTCCTTATCTGTTCCTTTATATACTGAAGCAGTAAAATCCCATTCGAAAAACTCATAGTTTGTTCCAACATCTTCTTCCATGTCAAATGTTTTAAGCATTTCTATTCCATATCCTTCAAGATGATGTATTCCTTCTTTTACTAGTTTAAACTTATCGTGTCCTACACGAACTTCATAATATATATAATATGGCCCATTTTTTTGCTGTTTTGAACTTCCAGATGTTTGAATATTTACCACTACGTCTTTTCCATTTACAGAAACATTTCTTACCTCAACTCCTAGTGGAAGGTCATTATCATATTGCTTTTTTATTTCTGTTGGTTTTAATTCTTCATTTGTTGTTGATTTGCTATTGCTTGCATCCTTTGTAATATTAGTAGTGTTAGTTGTACTGCTAGAATTGCTAGTTTTAGTTGTTTTATTTGTTGTATTAGTATTAGTATCTGTTTTTACCTCAGAAACTGTATTGTTATTGGTTATTTCTTTTCCTTTTGTTTTTTCAAATTGAAATCCAAGAAAAATACAACATGCCACTATACACATTAAGATAATTAAAATAATTATTTTTTTCATAAATTTATCCCTCCTTAACAATTTTTATTATATATTATTATATGAAATATTGCAATATAATTAAATGTCCCTCTTTTATTAAATGGCTGTTTTGTGAATTTAATGATGGAGAAATAATTAGGTGATTTGAAATACTTAATAAGATGGAATTAAAATAAAAGATTTTGCTAATTGGTTATTAAATGAAGAATAAGATTAAAAATATTGTAGTATTACAAACAAGTTAAATAAGATGGATATAAAATGATAAGAAGACATATAGTGGCATCCTTTTCCAATTGTTACAATTCTATTACAATTATGACATTTGTGTAATATTGATTGACTTAAATCGACACAAAATGATATACTGTATATGTACGCTAAAAATAAGCAGATAATATATAAAAGAAATAAAAAGGAGGGTACAAATGAAAACTAGAAGCAAAACTATTAATAGAATAATTTCATTACAATTAATTCTAGTTATAATTGTATCATTATTTATAAATATAATCGGAGCAAATGAAGTACAAGCTGCAACATATACACAGGTGTCAAAAACAGGAACATCAGAATTTCCAGAAAGTTATCAAGGCTATTTAAAAGAACTTTCAGAATTACATCCGGATTGGACATTTACAGCATTTTATACAGGAATTACTTGGGATGATTTTATGAGAAATGAATCATCATTAGGAAGCGGTTATTCACATGGTAAAAACACTGTTATTGCTTCAGCAGATGCTTCATGGTTAGACAGCTGTGACACAGTAAAAAGCGGATATGCATGTGCATCACCAGATATTATTGCATATTTTGCAGACCCAAGAAATTTTCTAACAGAATCTGGAGTATTTCAATTTTTGGAAATGTCATATAATAGTTCAGTACATACAACGGCAGGAGTAAAAAGCATAATAAAAGGTACATTTATGGAAAAAGATATACCTGTATCAGGAGAAAAAAATGAAATAGAAACAGAAGTAAAAGCAAAAATAAATGACAAATACATACTTGCAACACCAGAAACAAAAATAATTGAAATTGCAACTGAACTTAATATAAAAGATTATGCTATAACAGATGCAAAAAATAATGCTTTAGAAAACACTGCAAAAGCTGCAACAGGGTATATTTTTATTGACAAAACATATAATAAATCATATACAATAATAGTACTTGGAGATGTAAACGGTGACGGAGAAGTAAGAGCAACAGACTATATGAGAATTAAAAGTCATATTATGGGTGAGACAAAACTAGATAATATGCAAATATTAGCATCAGATATAAATTGTGATGGAGAAGTAAGAGCAACAGATTATATGAGAATTAAAAGCTATATTATGAATTCAACACCTATTGCAGTAAAAGTGGTTAAAAAAAGTGAGACAAAGACTAAGGCTTATGCAGATATTATAATGAAGGCAGCTGAGGAAAGTGGAATAAGTCCATATAGTATAGCAATAAAGATTATTCAAGAAGTAGGAAGAAAAGGAAGTAATTCTGTTTCTGGAACATATCCAGGATACGAAGGATATTATAATTTCTTTAATATCGGAGCATATGATAGTGGTAATGCTATAGAAAATGGACTAAAATATGCTAAAGAAAAAGGATGGAATAGTCAAGAAACAGCAATAATTGAAGGCGCAAAATACATGTCTGATTCATATATAAGCGTTGGACAAAATAATGCCTATTTTTATAAATTTGATGTAGTAGATGGAAAAAATGGAGTTTTTTGGCACCAATATATGACAAATATACAGGACCCTTCAAGTCAAGCAAAGAATTTATATAATACATATACAAAAAATAATATGCTAGATATATCATTAAACTTTATAATTCCAGTATATGAAAAAATGCCAGATGTATGCAGTATGCCAGGAACAATAGACCCAAAAGCAGATACATCTTACTATGTAAATGGCACAGGAGTATATATAAGAAATGGTATGGGACTTGATGCAGAAAAAATACGGAACTCTTTCAAAAAATGAAATTGTAACAGTATTAGAATTTAATGCAGGTCAAGTTGGAGAATATAAATGGGCAAAAATTACAAGAGCAAATGGTACAATAGGCTATGTTGCAAATAAATATCTTATAAAATGTAATGATACAAAGGAAGGAAGTGATAAGATTGAAAATACAATTTAAAAATATAATATTGATTTTAACATTGTTTATTATTTCAATATTTATGTTAGAAACAAATTGTTTTGCTGGGGGAACTTACAGCGTGTCTTCAGGAAAAACAAGTTTGAATGTAGGAGAAACAACTACGCTAACAATAAAGGTGACTAATTGTGAGGGATTATTTAAAATTAGTTCTTCAGATTCAAGTATAGTTAGTATAAGTGATACGCAAGAATGGATAGGAGATAAGGGAGATAGTTATTCAATTACTTTAACTGCAAAAAAAGCAGGAACAGCCAAGATAACAGTTAAAGCAGACAATGTATCTGACAAAGATTTTAATGAAGTAAGAGACAGTAAAAGTGTTACAATAACTGTTTCCGAACCAAAAAAGGAAGAACCAAAGAAAGAAGAAACAAAAAAGGAGGAGCCTAAGAAGGAAGAACAAAAAACAGAGACACCTAAGGAGCAAACTCCAACAAATAAGGAGGAAGAAACTCCTAAGCCAGTTGTAACAAAATCATCAGATGCTAGTTTAAAATCAATTACAGTTGGAGGAAAAAAATATAACAATCCAAATACAACTACAACTGCAAATAATGTAAGTGCTGATATTTCATCTATAAAGATAGAGGCACAAGCAAATGACAGTAAAGCAAAGATAGCAGGTACAGGAACAAAAGAGCTTATTACAGGAACCAATAGATTTACCATTAAAGTAACAGCAGAAGATGGTTCAACTAAATCATACACAGTAAAAGTAACAAAACTCGAAGAAGAAGATACAACTCCAAATATAGTTGATGAAACTCCACTAGAAGAACCAAAAGAAGAAATAGAATTGAGATTAAGTGAGCTTATAATAAATGAAACTGAACTTATTCCAAAATTTGATCCAGAGACTTTTGAGTATTCTATATTTATAACAAATTTAAATGAAATTAAAATAGATGCAAAAGCAAATATTGAAGATGCAAATATAGAAATAATAGGAAATAAAGAATTTATTGAGGGTGAAAATACTGTTTCAATCAAATTAACAAAAGACGAAAAGAGTGTAGAATATAAAATTATAGCACACAAGGCAGGATTAAGTTCAATATTAGAGAATAAAGATAATAATGAAAATAAAACAGAAAAAGTTCAAAAAGATAAAACTAAAATTGGTTTCATAGGTCAAATAAAAGACTGGTGGAATAGAGCTGGACTCGTATCACTTGTATTTGCATCGATTTTGGCACTTATGGGGGCTGCAATAATATTTGTAATTGTTGCATATAAATATAGTAAGCCAATTAAGGAAGTATCAAAACATCTTAATGAAACAAAAAGTTAAAAAAATTGTAAAAAATTAGAAAAAACTATTGCAATTATTTAAAATTTGTAGTATAAATAATATGTAATTATTTATACTAAGAATAAAAGGAGATTCATATGAAAAAGTTTAATGTAAAAAGAGTAATGTTTATAATGGTATTATTTGTTGGTTTATGTGTAATATCAAATGTTAATTATGCGACAGGAGATATTAATGCATTATTACAAAATATTATAAGATTAGATACAACACCACAACAACAGACTGAACAACCATCTAACCAAACAAATACAACTGAAAATATTTCAATTTTACCTGTATCAAATGAAACACAAAATACAAATACTAATACAAACACAAATACAAATACTAATACTAATATAAATACAACTAATGAAACAAATACTAAAACAAATAATGAAAATACTAATACTCAATTACCAAAAACAGGTGTTGATGATACAATGATGTGGGTATTTATTGCAGCAAGTATTATAGCAGCTGGATACACATATAAAAAAGTTAGAGATTATAATGTTTAAAATTAAATTTAGAATATTAAGGACAGCTAAAAGCTGTCCTTTTTGTGTCTTAATGTAAAAACAACCTTTTATCTAATTCGTAAATTAACAATTATATTTCTTTTGCTTTAACAATAGTCCTAAAATTATTGTCTATTGAATCACAAGTAACAAGTGTTATAATTTTTTTATTATGAGTATTTTGATTCATACATTTTGTATCTTTAGCATGTGTTTTATATACATCATAAACAATGTAATCCAAACTTCTTCCAGAAGTGTCATAAATTGTTATAATATCACCATTAATTAAATTAGATAAGTTACTAAAAAAAGTATTATTTTTATAATTGTGAGCTGCAATACATAAATTTCCTATTTGATTTGGAGGAGGTCCATAAAAACGGCATGTTGATATTTTTAAAAACTCTTTATTAACTTTTGAAAGTATTGGATATACTATATTTAGTTTTTTAACTTCAATAATTCCTATTACATATCCTGAAACATTCTCATATTTTTCAAGTAAAATATCATTGCTTACAAAATTTGAAGTATAATTTACATTTGTATTGTAAATGGATGTTATATTAAAATCATTAAGCAGTTTTTTTGATATTTTTTCTGTATTATATATTTCAAATCTATGAAATATATAATATATAGAAAGAGAAAATGAAGTTAAAATTAAAATATAGAAAAAAATTTTGTAGATTTTAAATTTTTTATAGTTTACATTTGGAATTTCTATATTTGTTTTAGGTGTACAGATTATCTGATTCATTAGTTATTTGCTCCTATAAAAAAACATTTATTAATTATTTTTAACTTTTATTGATAAAAAAATTCATATATGATAAAATAAAAAAGAAAAATAAAGAAAAGAGGTATTTTTATGAAAAATTTGACAAGTTATCTATTTATTATGTTTATGGCAATGTTTTGGGTATTTAGAATTATAGTTACTTTTTGTTATAATATTGGTGTAGATTTTATAACAACTCCATACGATTTAAATTATGAAATAGTACTACTATTTTTAACAATGATTTCTATGATCTTAGTTATTAAAAGAAAGATGCTTGGTGGATTAATTTATCTTATTGGATATGGTTTGTATTTTGGAGCATCATTATTTAGCTTAATATCTACAATTGTTGATGGTACAGGAATGCAAAACTATATTGACTTAGTTTTTGCAATAATTGGAATTATATTACCGATACTTGTTTTATTTGATTTATTATTAGATAGAAACAGAAAAGAACACCCTGTAGATAAAAAAACAGATTGGTTTTACAAAAACAAGGACTTTGACAGACAATTTGATGAAAGAGCAGACCGTAACGAATATAAATTTTAACAAGAAATTAATCAAATGAGCATATGTAATAATATAAGGGGAAATATATGGAAGAAAAAAAGAATGAAAAAACAGTCAAGGAGGAGATTAAGAAAGACAAAAGTGCTTTTTCTGTGTTTGCTAATTATATATTTTGGCTTTTAGTAATCGTATTTTTGGAGTTTGCATATAGGTTTTCGATGGAATATAGTTTCAACTCAGAGAGTATAATAAACATAGTTTTATATTCCACAATTTTAAGTGCATTTTTGGCTATAATTTCTAGAATATTTAAAGATAAAGCAAATAATTGGATTACAGCTATAATATTGCTTATTTTAGGAATTTTATTTTCAGTCCAATGTGTATTTACCAAAATATTTAAAACTAATTTTGCAATTTCAAATCTTGCACTTGGAGATCAAGCTGCCGGATTTATTGGTGATGCAATTGAGCGGAATATTTAATAACATACTTTTTGTGATAATATTTTTACTTCCATTTGTATTTTTTTTAATTCTTAAAAAGAAAATAAATTTAAAAAGAAATAGATTAGAACATTATATAATCTATATTGCTTTATTTTGTACATCTATAATATTGTTTTATACTCATATGTATGCTACTAGAGATAATACAAATAGCACTTTTAATCTTTACTATAAAGTAAATGAGGTATCTTTGAATATTGAAAAATTAGGAATTCTTAATGCATATAGACTTGATTTTATAAGAGAAATATTTGGCTTTGAACAAGAATTAGAAATTGAGAATGTGATAGAGTCTTCTACAGAAATTGAAGAAACAAGAGAAGAAGAACCTATTGTATATGAGTATAATATAGCTGACTTAGATTTTGAAAAAGCTACATCAAATAAGACGATTAAACAAATAAATGAATATATAAAAAATGACCAAGGAACACAACAAAATGAGTATACAGGAATGTTTAAAGATTATAATTTAATTTATATAACTGCTGAAAGTTTTTATGAGATTGCAATAGATGAAGAATTAACACCAACATTATATAAAATGACTCATTCGGGATTTATTTTTGAAAATTATTATACACCAACTGTTTTATCAACTATTGGTGGAGAATTTCAGTCTTTAACAGGGCTTTATCCAGATAGTACAATTCTTCCTACATGGAGAACTGGAAAAAATTATTTCCCATTTGGTCTTGGAACTGTTTTTAGTGATTTAGGATATAGCACTTATGCATATCATAATCATAGTTATACATTCCAAGATAGAAATAAATATTTAAAAAGTCAAGGCTTTACAAATTATTTAGCAAAAGGTAACGGAATGCAAAAAAGGATGAATTGTAATATGTGGCCAGAAAGTGATGACGAAATGATGAGAGTTACGTTACCAGATTACATAGAGGATGAAACACCATTTTTGGCATACTATATGACAGTATCAGGACATATGGGATATAACTTTACTGGTGGAAATGCAATGAGCATAAAACATAAAAGTGAAGTAAAAGATTTAGATGTGCCTACAGATGCAAAAGCATATGTTGCAACACAAATAGAACTAGACAGAGCATTAGAAAGACTCGTTAATGAACTTGAAGAAGCAGGAAAACTTGATAAAACAGTATTTGTACTTTTAGCAGACCATTATCCTTATGGATTAAGTAAAAATGCTATTGATAGTTTATCATCTTATGATAGAGACAGTGTAGTAGAAATAAATCATAATGCACTTATTATTTGGAACAGTGCTATGGATGATAAAGTGATAACAAAACCTTGTATGTCAGTTGATGTACTTCCAACTGTATTAAATCTATTTGGGGTTAACTATGATTCAAGAGTATTTACAGGAAGAGATATATTATCAAATAGTCAAGGAATTGCAATTATGAAAAACTTAAGTTGGGTAACTGATAAGGGAACATACTTCGCAAACACTGGTAAATTTGAATTAAATGAAGACACAGAGATTTCAGATGATTATATTGAAAATATAAATAACATTGTAAAAAATAGATTAAATATAGCAAAGCTTATATTAAAAACCAATTATTATAACTATCTATTTAATTAGAAAACATAAAAAAGTGGTTATTTTATGCTAATAAATATTAAATAAAAGGAGTACTTAAAAATGGATGAAGAAAAAATTAATAAAATATACGATATAATTGAAGGAACAGAAGTGACCGAGGATAATGAAGAAATCATAGAAAATTTAAAAAAGGATCTTGAGGAAGGAAATTTTGTAGAAGTTTTAAAAAATCTTAAAGAATTGAATAGATTAGAAAAAGAAAAAAAAGAAAGAGAAAGCGAAAATGTTGAAGAAACAATAGAAATAGAAGAGGAAGTAGAAACTGGTAAATATCCTAAAAAATTAAGTAATGCTGAATTAGAAGAAGAGTATATTGGAATGTTGCTTGCTGATCCAAAATATATAGTTAAATATTATATTTTATTTGATGATTGTTACTTTGAAGATGATGCATTATTAAATCTATATAAAAGTGTACTTTTTACAGAAGGAACAAAATATGCATCAGAAAAAGCTAAAGAAGGATTTAACTTTGCAAAAGAATCTGAAGAATCACGTAATTTAAAATTTGAATTAAAAGAAAATGCATTAGAAAATAAATATAATATGGAGAAGGTATATGTAGAACTTAGAAAACTATTTGTCTTAAGAAAAAACTATTTAGCTATACCAATAAAGAATATTCAAGATAAAGTAGTAGAAATTAGAGATTATACTTTATATGATAAAATGTCAATACAGGAAGTAGAAGATGCCATAGTTCAAGTAAATGATACAGAAAAATTTAAAAGAGCAGTATTAAATGAAGGCTTGACAAGCTTTTTAGAAGCCGGAGAGAATAATCTAAGAAACGGACTAGCATTGCCTTTTGGGATACTTACCAGTGTGTTTAAAGGTATAAGAAAAGGAGAGACTATGGCATTTGCAATGCCATCTAATGCTGGTAAAAGTAGATTTACCACAAATTTAGCAGCGAATGTAGCATTAGTTCATAAGAAGAAAGTTTTAGTTATTTCAAATGAAATGTCTGAAGAAAAAATGAAATTATGTTTAATTACAACTATTTTAAATAATAAAGATATTCAAAAATTACATGGTCACAAATTAAAGATAACAGAAGGAGAATTATTGGAATTTAAATTTAGAGCTGATGATAAAAATGAAGTTGAAGTTGATGAAAATGGATATATAGTCAGACAAAAGGGAGAAAACCAAAAAGAATTCGTAAAAAGATTATTAAAATATTCAAGTGATTTTAGAAGTATTGTTGAAGCTACTGAATGGGCAAACAAGGAAATTAAAAATTCAATTCACTTTATAAATATTACAGACCATACAAATGAAGAACTTAAAAAAGTTATAATGAACTATTACTATAAAGAACATATCGAATATGTATTTTATGATACATTAAAAACAGATACTGCAAATATTGGGGTAGCAGAAGAAATAAAAAGAACAGCTACTATACTTTCAAATTTAGCTCAGAATTTCAATATGTATATTTGTTCTACACTACAATTAGCAGAAAGCAATACATTACCAGTAAATCTTGATGTAAATGATTTAGCAGTTAGTAGAACGGTAAAAGAAGTATTAGATACATTATGTTTAATAAAACAGATCAATAGAGATACTTTGCAAAATTATGAGTATTCATTAAATGAAGTTGATACAAAATTTTATGATTTAAAGAAATATGATGATCCAGATGTTAGATATTATGCCTGCGTGGTTGATAAAAACAGAGCAGGAGCAAAGCCTACATTAGTATTTAGATTAAATTTAGCATATAATGTTTGGGAAGAATTAGGATATTTGAGATTAAAACAAAATATTAAAAATGAGAAGTAAATAAAAGAAAGCCCTTAAGCTTAAAGCTCAAGGGCTATTTCATAGCGCTTCTTGGCAAGTTGTAATTGCCTTTCAAGTTCTTCAAGAGAAGGTTTATCCATTTCATCTCGATAGTAAAGTGAATAATTGTCAATTTTGTATTGTAGAATACTAACATCGGTTGTATACATATAAAGCAGATTTTCGAGATTTTCTTTTCTTGATTTTAAGACTTTATTAAGCCATTGTTTGCTTGTAGGCATTCTAGAAAATATTGCATCTAATGTTTTTTTATCAATGATTAAATCGGTTATACCGCGAATAAGAAGCCTATTTATTCCATATTTTCCAGTCTCATAGGCTAAACCTATCTGCGCTGCGGACATCCCACTTGCATACTTCCTTGCAATATCACGAATATCTGCCTCCAAGAAAGAAAGCAAATATTCTTCCCTTTGACTTAAAAGATCACTATGGTGAATGGCTGAGGCACGACAGCTCTGGTCTGCGTTATGAGTTTTTGAATTAAAGCATGCCTTATCTCTCAAAAGCTTACAAACTTTGTCATCGACAATACAACAGATGACTGCATAATCTCGGCACTTATAAAAAATATGCTCGGATATTCCATACTTTTCTTTGAAAAAAGTACGTGCAAGCTCAGGGGTAGTATTTGCATATTCAGTGATTATTTCTTGAACTTGTACAATGGTTAAATTATGCCGCAAAAGAAACCTATGAAATTTTTCATGAATACTGGTTTTCATATCAGTAATCCTCCCAAATTTAATTAAATCTTGAGTTAACAACAGTATACATAATATTATTATAATATAAATTAACATATTTTTCAAGAGGTGTGTACATTTTAATGATAATTGTGATATAATAAAATAGCAATTTTTGATTATTAAAATGAATTAAGGAGGAAGGATTTATGTTTGATGAAGATATTGAATTTGCAAAAAAAGCTAGACTTAATGCGTATTCGCCATATAGTAATTTTCAAGTTGGTGCAGCATTAAGAACAAAAAGTGGTAAAATATATCTTGGTTGTAACATTGAAAATCATGGTATCCAAGGAATTTGTGCTGAACGTACAGCTTTTGCTAAAGCACTTTCAGAAGGTGAAAGTGAATTTGAGCGAATAACAGTTGTAGGCGCACAAGCAGGAAAAGAACCTACTGGAAAATGTATGCCTTGTGGATATTGTAGGCAATTTATGAGTGAATTTGTAGATAATGATTTTAAAATATGTGTTGTAGATAAAGATAATAATATTGAGGAGTTCACTATAAATGAGTTACTTCCATATGGCTTTAAATTATAATTTCATTCAGGAATGACAACTAAAGAAATATATAATAAAATATATATAAATTATGTTTGAAAGGGGAATTAAAATGTTTAAACCAACAAATCTTGAATGGGACAACTATATGGACTATTTATTAAAGGCAATTAACAAAAGTAAATTTAATAAACGTTCTGAAATTAAACCAATGTCAACACCTAAAGGAGCAGAAGAGTCACATCTTACATCAAGAGCAAATCATCAAAGATTAGCAGCAGAGATTTCTAAGCAAATAGCAGAAAAACTTGGATTAAATACAAATTATATATACGTAGGTATGCTTATGCATGATGCAGGACATCCATTTAGTGCACACGAAGGAGAAGAAATATTTAATATAATTGGAAGGATATATAATACAGGATATTTCCATCATAATGCAAAAGGCGTTGAGGTTATATTAAGTGAAGATATATGTAGTAAAGCAATAAATATGATACCGGATATAGAAAACAATCCAGAGCTTAGACAAAGACTTGAAGATGAATTTTATAGCTTTTTAGATGTAGTTATATCACATGATGGAGAAGCAACTAAAAAAGATATGAAGAAACAAGCAGATGAATATCCTTCAATAAAAGAAGCTGTTTTAACAAAATTAAGATTATCTAATTCCTTTAATAACTATAAGTTTATAGCTCAAGATATGGAAGGAAGAATTGGAAAAGTGGCAGATGTTTTGGCTTATCTTCCAACAGATATACAAGATGGATTTAGATTAGGCATAGTAAATAACTTTGATGATGAATATCTAGAGGCATTTGGAACAATGTTTTCAGAAGAAGAAGGTTTAACTAGAGAAGAAAAAATTGCTTTTGCAAAATCTATGCTTGATAAAGTAAAAAAAGAAAAGCTAAGAGAATTAAAGTCAGATATGAAAAGCCCGGAAAATCAAAGTATTTTAAAATATGTTGATGAAACAATTCAGGAAGCACAAAATTATGGTTTAAACATTGATGCTTTAACTGATGAAGAACGTGATAGATTAGATGAGATTATAGAATCAAAAATAGAATCAATAAAAAAGAGTACAGTATTATCGAGTGATGAAGAAGAACAAATGCTATATTCAGATATGATGAAATTTAGAGAATTTATGGCGAAAATGACTAGAATAACTACTGATGTTGTTGAAGAAATAACCGGAAGAATGGAGGAGTATTTTATAAATGACATAATACAAAACTCACAGACAACTGGAAAATTAGAGTTTTCTCAAAAAGCTGATGATTTATATTATAGAATGAAAGGTTTAAACTATAAACATATAGTTCAATATACAAAATGGGATTATCAAAACGATGGACAACCTGAAGCAGCAAAAGAATTGATAGATATTTGCAAAATAGGATTAATGCAATCAGGAACAATTAGAGATAAGTTTTACGATAGATCGATAAGAAAATATATAACAGATGAAGAAGCTTTAAGTTATATGAGAACACCAAAAAGAGATGAATCAAAATATCAAGATTATAAAAGAAGGATAGGAATGATAAGAGTACCAACACATTTACATAGATACACAGAATCAAATCCTAAAAAACTACGTAGATATGAGCTATTAAGAAATGTAAGTATTTATGCTAAGAAGGAAGGAGAAAATTTTGCAATTAAATACATGAATGTTTTTAATGCAATACCACATACAGTACAAGAAAATGTTGAATACGCATTGGACGATAAAGTAGCAAGTCATGATTTTTTACATGATTTTCAAGTTGATTCAAATAATCAGTTAAGAAATAGAATGATTGAAGAATATGGAAGTTTAGAAGAAGCTAGAGCAAGACAACAAGAATTTGTTGAAAGACTTATTCATGAGGAAAGAAGCAAAATGGAAGAAAAAATGGCAATACAATTATCAATAGATTATTTAAGCGGAATGACAGATAGAAGTTTTAATAATCTAGCTATTAAAACTGGATTTATGACTTATGAACAGATATTTGAAGCAAAAAGAAGTTTAAAACCTAGTGAGTCAGTGTTAAAACATATAAGTAATTTAGAAGAAAGTGAACAAGAAGAACAGAATGAAAAGGATGAACTAGAGCTATAGGAAAACATTTTAGGGACGTGTCCAAAAAAGCAGTAAGGGATGACGCGTCCCTAAACATAATTGTAACATAGACATTTAAAGATGAAAGAAGTGAATTACATGAATGAAAATAAAACAAATATTAACTGGGAAAGTACGAATTATCTAAACACTAGCCGAAACTATTGAAAAATCAACATTTTTTCGAATTTTTATCTTTCGTAATTTGATAAATTGGAGGTGAATATATGTCAAATAAAATAATAGAAGTTCAAAACATTAAAGTAAATATTACAAACATAGATGATAATGATTATATTTGTATTTCTGATTTTGGTAAATATAAAGAAGGAAAATCAAAAGCAGATGACATTATAAGAAACTGGCTAAGAAATAGAATTACTTTGGAATTTTTAGGAACATGGGAGTCTATTTATAATCCAAATTTTAATTCCGTCGAATTCGACGGGTTTAGAAAAAGTGCAGGACTTCACACATTTACATTAAGTGTTACAGAATGGTGTGAAAAGACAAATGCAATTGGTATATATTCAAAACGAGGAAAGTTTGGCGGAACATATGCACATAAAGATATTGCATTTGAATTTGCTTCTGCAATAAGTCCTGTATTCAAATTATAATTAATAAAAGAATTTGAGAGATTAAAAGAAATTGAAAATCAAAACAGAGAATGGGATGTAAAAAGAATACTAACAAAAAATAATTATTTAATACATACTGATGCAATTAAAAATTATATATTGCCAGATAATGATTTTTACAAAAATAGAGAATGGCTAAAATATGCAGAAGAAGCAGATATTTTAAATGTAATTATATTTAATACAACAGCTAAAAAGTGGAGAGAACTTAACCCTGATTTAGCTAAAAATTCAAATATTAGAGATTATGCTACAATAAATGAATTAACAGTATTATCAAATTTAGAATCACATAATGCTGAATTAATAAAAGAAGGAAAAAGCAAGGAAGAGAGATTTGAAATATTGAATGAAATTGCAAAATATCAATTAGATATACTTAATAATGCCGAAAAAATAAAATTATTGGGAGATAAAATTGGAGATGATAATAATGGATAATTATATAATAATACATGGTAGTTTTGGATCAAAAGACGGAAATTGGTTTCCGTGGCTAAAAAATGAATTAGAAAAAGATAATAAAGATGTTGTTGTACCACAGATGCCAGTTGGAGTAGGTAATCAAAATTTTGAAAATTGGTCTAAAGTATTAAATGAATTAAAAATAAATGAAAACACTATAATAATTGCACATAGTATAGCACCAATATTTGTATGTAAGTATTTGATAACAAATAAAATTAAAGTAAAGAAACTTATATTTGTTTGTGGATTTAATAATTATTTGGGGATAGACAAAGAATTTGATGCAGTCAATGAACCAATGTTTATTGAAAATTTTGAAGATATAAAAGAATATTGTAACGATATTATTTGCTACTATTCAGACAATGATCCATATGTAAAATTTGAAGTTGAAAAATCATTTGCAGATGCTATTTCAAATGAGCAACATGTAATAAAAAATGGTGGACATATAAACGCTGAAAGTGGTTATACAAAATTTGAAGAAATATTAAAAGTATTATAAAGATAAGAAAGTGTGTAATATGGAAGATAAAAAAGAAAAGTTGCCAAGTACAAGGATTCAGTGCGATAAAACAATTTATAGAAAGTCCCTTAAAAGCATTGAAAACACTCACTTTTTTACACAGAGATTTTTTCGTATTTGATATACAAAGATAGATTTAAGAGAAAAATAATAAGAATAAGGGTACATATTAAATTAAAATTACGTGGAGGTGTTTTATGAATATTATTAAATTTGATTTAGATAAATTAAAAAAGCAACAAGATGGATTTTCATATTACATATTAGGTAGAAGCTATGATTTAGAAGAAAACGGTGCAAGTCAAGATTATAATGAAGCATTGAAGTATTATAAAAAAGGTGAAGAATTAGAATATCCATTATGTAGTTACTCTTTGGGTATTTCTTATATATTAGGTCTGGGAGATCTACTAGAATTAGATGAAAAAAAGGGAAATGAATTATTAGAAAAGGCATATCCACAAATTATGCAATTAGCAAATGCAGAAGATACTGATGAAATTGAAAGTATATATGCAAAATTTGTTACAGGTGCATATCATTATTTTGGATTAGGCGGTGTAGCAAAGGATTATAAAAAAGCATTTGAAATAATAAAAGAATGTGCAGACCAAGGGCATATTGCAGCAATATATGATTTAGGTGCAAATTTTTACTATAATGGAAATGGAACAGAAAGAAATTATAAATTAGCAGAATACTATTTGAGACTTGCAAAGGAAGCAGGGCTAAAAAGAGCAATTGATAAGTATGCAGAATATGAATTCGGAGATGAAAGATAACTATATAGGCTTGCAGAATGATTTTATTTTATGATATTAATAAATTATAGGAGTGAATAGAAGTGGAAAATAAAGAAAAAAAAGACTTTCGACCAGCAAGGTTTTCCTGCGAAAAAACAATTTATAGAAACTTCCATGAAACCATTGATAATACTGAAAAGTTGACATTGAGATTTTTACATTTTTAATGAAAATGATAAAAAATGGAAAAAATGAATTAGTGTTTAGTATTTACAGGATAAATAAAAGAAAGAGGTGATTATAAATGTTAGAATCATATGAAAGTGTAAATCCTACAGCAATACTTACATCATATCCAAGAATATTTACTGATATCCCATATGAAAAAGAGATATATGAATGGTTAAGCAAGAACTGTAGCGAAGAAGTTCAATTAAATAAATTATTAGCTTCTGAAATTGAAGCTAGATATAAACTGGCTAATAAATTAATGGACAAGTTAAATATTACTCAAGTTTTGAACTTGCAGCAGGTTACTCTTCTAGGGGACTTATATATTCTAAAAAAGGATATAAGTATGTTGAAATGGATTTAGAAGGAGTTTCAAACAATAAAAAAAGAATAATAAATGAATTGTTTGAAAAGAATGATAATTTACATATTGTCAGTGGAAATGCACTTAATATGGATGATTATATTAAGTGTGAAGAATATTATGATAGTAGTAAAAAATTAGCAATTATAAATGAAGGGCTACTTAGATATCTAACATTTGATGAGAAGAGAACTGTTGGACAAAACATTTATAATATGTTAAAAAAGCATGGAGGAGTTTGGATTACTTGCGATGTAACACCAAAGAAATTTATCCAAAAACAAGATGAACAAAATCCAACATTAAATAATAGTTTAAATACTGTTACTTCAAGAAATAACTTAAATGATAGATTTGAAAATGAAGAACATATTAGAACTTTCTTTGGTGAAATTGGATTTAAAAATATTGAAATTCATAAATTTATTGAAGCAAAAGATGAACTAAAATCTTTTGAAATGCTTAGCATAGATAGAGATTCATGTGATGAATTATTAGAAAGCGCATTAGTTGCAATTTTAAGAATATAAAGGTTGTGAAAATATGGAATATGAGAATCCTTCGGTTACATTAAAAAAAATTAAGTTTAATAATGGAAAAGAAATTGAATTAAATGAAGATGATATAGTTATATTTGTTGGGGCAAATAATGTTGGAAAAAGTAGGAGTTTAAGAGATATTAAAGAAGATTTAATTGAATCGAATAGAGACAAAATTGTAATTAAAGAGATTGAATATTTTGAAGAAAAACTTAATAGAGAAAGCATTAAGAAATATTTTGAAAGGAATTATACCCAAGAACAACATTCTAACTATAATTTACAGATAGATCATGATACATATTCTTTTAATGAATATAATTTCCAAGAAAATCAAATGAATTTTAAGATTTTTTATAAAGCTCTTTTTACTATGTTGTCAACAGAAAATAGATTAAACATTACAGCACCAATTCAATTAAACAATATAAATGACAGGTTCAGTTTAAATATAATGCAAAATCTAGAAACTGATGAAAGTAAAATAAAAAAACTAAATAATTTTTTAGAAAAAGGATTTAAAAAAGCCATTGATATTGATCAGGAAATGATTATAGGAACATTTTCAAAGACATATAAAATTGGAAATAAAAATGAAATTGATAAAACAATAAATTCTACAAGAAGGGATGCACTACAAGAATTAAAAAAATTAGAAGAATTACATGAACAGGGAGATGGAATTAGAAGTGCGATTGCAATACTAGCAGCTTTAATAGTAAATGAACATTCTTTATTTTTAATAGATGAGCCCGAGGCATTTTTACATCCACCACAAGCAAGATTACTAGGAAATAATATAGTTGAATTGTCTGAAAATAAGCAGTGTTTTTTAGCTACTCATAATATAGATTTAATAAGAGGAATATTGGAAAAAAATTCAGCTAGAGTAAAAATAGTAAAAATAAATAGAAAAAATAATGATAATGAAATTTTTCTATTAAATAATAAGGATATTAAAAAAATAGCAAATGATAGAAATTTAAAATATACAAATATCTTAAATGGATTATTTTATTCTAAAGTTGTATTGTGCGAAAATGAAAGTGATTGTAAATTCTATTCTGCAATTCTAGAAAGCATAAATGAAAATGTTTATCAAAATACTTTGTTTTGTGCTGTTGGTGGTAAAGACCAATTTAAGGTAATGGTCTCTCTTCTAAAAAGTTTGAAAGTAGATTATATAATTATTGCGGATATTGATTTAATTAATGATAAAGATAAATTAAAACAATTAATAAATTCAATCGAAGAAAACAAATATAATGAGATAAAAGATATTCACAATAGCTTTTTAAGTGAATTTCAAACTAAGAGTGATTCATTAGTAAAAAAACAAAGCATTATAAAACAAGAAATAGATAAATTATATACAGATGATGAATATATGACTGATGAAACAGCAAAAAGAATAAAAGAAGTAATAAAAAATATTAATAGTTTAAAACTATTGAAAACTGGAGGAAAAGCAATTCTACCACAAGGAAGTTGTATCTCTTATTTTAATGAGATAGTAAGCTTTTTAAAACAAAACAATGTGTATATATTAGAGTGTGGAGAAATAGAGAGATTTATTCCTGAAATTGATTTACATGGAAATGCATGGGTGGAGGAAGTATTTAACAAATATAATAATATTGATGATAATATTTACGATAGTGCTAAAAAATTTATAAAAACAGCTTTTAATATTTAAAGTTAAATTAATTAGGAGTGATTAAAATAGTAAAATGGAATGTAGCAGCTTATATTAGATTATCTAAAGAAGATGGAGATAATCTTGAATCAAATAGTATAATTAATCAAAAAGATATCATTAAACAATTTGTAGATAATTGCCAAGGTATGAATATAATTGATTATTATATAGATGATGGTTATTCTGGTACTAATTTTAATCGACCAGCTATTAAGAAACTTATGGATGATATTGTAGACGAAAAAGTAAATGCAGTTATAGTAAAAGATTTATCTCGTTTAGGAAGAAATCATATATATGTAGATTTTTTATTAGAAGAAATATTTCCAAAACATAAAATCAGATTCATTTCGATTTTGGACAAGTTCGATTCAAGTGGAAATGAAGACGTTATGGATGATTATACAGTACCAGTAAGAAGTTTAATGAATGATATATATTCACACCAAATTTCAAAAAAGACAAAGAGTGTATTAAGAGCTAAAAAAGAAAGTGGAGAGTATCTTTCTCCATCAGCACCATATGGATATTTAAAAGATGTCAAAGACAAGCATAAAATAATTAAAGATATAGAAGCATCTAATAATGTAAAAATGATTTTCAAAATGGCTTTGAAAGGCAAACTTCCAAGTGAAATAGCTTATATTTTAAATGAAAGAAATATATTAATACCATCTGAATATAAGAAAAAAGATAAATTAAACGAAAATTTAGAACATAAGAAATGGAATAATGATAGAGTAACAGAAATACTAAAAAACAGAGTATATATAGGAGAAATAACACAAGGAAAGAAAAAATCAGAAAGTTATAGAAGTCATAAGTTAGTTAATGTTGATAAAGAAAATTGGATAATAACTAAAAATCATCATGAACATTTAGTTAGTGAAGAAGATTTCAATAAAGTTCAAGAATTATTAAAAAGGCAGGGAGCTAAAGTAGATGAAAATGGTAATGCTGACCTATTTTATGGATATTTAATATGTAATGAATGTGGAGCAACTTTGAGGAAATCTCAAAAATATTATTATTGCAATACATATTCTAGAACTAGAAAATGCAGTAAACATTCAACTAATAGAGTAAAACTGATTGATTATGTTATAAAAGATATAAATAATAAAGTAGAAAAATATAAAAATTTAACTGAATTAAATAGAGATATAATGTTTGAAATTATAGATTACATCAAAATTTGCGAAGATGGAAGAATTATTGTAAAATATAAAAAATAAAAAGGAAAGTGAGTAATATGGAAGATAAAAAAGAAAAGTTGCCAAGTACAAGGATTCAGTGGTATCCAGGACATATGGCAAAGACAAAAAGAGAAATAATAGAAGATTTAAAATTAATAGATGTAGTTATAGAGATACTTGATGCAAGAATTCCAATATCATCTCAAAACCCTGATATTAAAAATATCATTGCAAGAAAGAAGAAGATAGTACTTCTTAATAAATGTGATTTAGCAGATGAAGTGGAAACGAAAAAATGGATGGAATATTTTGAAAAACAAGGACTACCTGTAGTTTTAGTAAATAGCAATGATGGTAAAGGAATCAATCAAGTAATTTCAAAAATAGAAGATGTAATGAAAGAAGAAATTGAAGAAAATGAGAAAAAAGGACGAGTTGGAAAAATAATACGAGTTCTTATTCTAGGAATCCCAAATGTTGGAAAATCTTCTTTTATTAATCGTGTATCGAAGAAAACAACCGCAAAAGTAGGAAATAGGCCAGGTGTTACAACTCAAAAACAATGGATTAGAGTTGCAAAGAATATTGAACTTTTAGATACACCAGGTGTACTTTGGCCAAAATTTGAAAGTGAAGAAGTAGGACTAAATTTGGCATTTACTGGAAGTATTAAAGACGATATATTAGATAAAGAAGAAATTGCTTTTTATTTATTGAAATATTTAATAGAAAATTATTTGGATTTATTATGTGCAAAATATGATTTAAACAATGAAGAAATACAGGAAAATCTAAAAAATTATGAAGATGAAAATCAAGTTATACTAGAAACTATGGAGCAAATAGGAAAAAGAAGAGGAGCATTAGTTTCTGGTGGAAGAGTAGATAATAAGAAAGTTTCAAATATAATACTTCAAGATTTTAGAGAAGCAAAAATTGGAAGAATAACTTTAGAAAAGGTGGCTAATTAAATGGACGAATTGGAAAAGAGAATAAATGAATTATCACCACTTACTTGGGCTTATGTTGGAGATGCAGTATATGAACTATATATACGTGAGCATTTAGTGAATAACTCAAAACTAAAACCTGCCAAACTTCACAAAGAAAGCATAAAATATGTAAAAGCATCTGCACAAGCTAGTATTTTGCAAGAAATAGAAGAAAGTTTAACAGAAAGAGAAAAAGAGATAGTAAAAAGAGCAAGGAACACAAAAAATCATCACTTACCTAAAAATGCAGAAGTAAGCGATTATATGTACTCAACAGCATTTGAAGGCTTGATAGGATATTTGTATTTAACGAAACAAGAAGAGAGATTGAATGAGATATTAGGTAAATGTATATAAAAAATATTCCACGGCTTAGCCGAGGAATATTTTACTCTGGTGACCCATACGGGAATCGAACCCATGATTCCACCTTGAGAGGGTGGCGTCTTAACCGCTTGACCAATGGGCCATAAACTATACTTATTTTAGCACAAAATATATGATGATGTCAAGTGAAAAACGTAAATTCTTTTAAGGGTGTTATGCAATGGGGAAAGAGAAAATTCGAATTTACTAAGCTAAAGGGAGAGCAATATTTTGCTCTCTCTTTAATTTTTTCTATATTAACTCTTGCAAAATAGTAAAAAAAACAATATAATAGTTGTGTAAAAAATAGAAAAGGAATGATAGCAAAATGAAAATTGGTATAGTTGGACTTCCAAATGTAGGAAAAAGTACAATGTTTAATGCAATAACAAAAGCTGGAGCAGAATGTGCAAATTATCCATTTTGTACAATAGAGCCAAATGTTGGTATGGTTGCAGTCCCAGATGAAAGATTAGATGAACTTACAAAAATGTATGAACCAGAAAAGACAACTCATGCAGTTATTGAATTCGTTGACATTGCAGGACTTGTAAAAGGAGCTAGCAAAGGGGAAGGCCTTGGAAATAAGTTTTTATCACATATTCGTGAAGTAGATAGTATTGCAGAAGTTGTAAGATGCTTTGAGGATTCGAATGTTGTACACGTAGATGGAAATATTTCACCTACAAGAGATATTGAAACAATTAATCTTGAGCTTATTTTTGCTGATATTGAAACAATCGATAAAAGACTTGAAAAAGCAAGAAAGAATTTAAAAGCAGACAAAAAATATGCATTTGAAATCGAAGTTTTAGAAAAAACAAAGAAAGTATTAGAAAGTGGAAAATCTGCAAGAACTATAGATTATACAGAAGAAGAACAAGAAATAATAAAAGATGCATATTTATTAACAAATAAACCAATAATATACATTGCAAATATTAGCGAAGAACAAATTTTAAATGCAGATACAGATAAGTATGTAAACGAAGTTAGAGAATATGCAAAAACAGAAAATGCAAAAGTTATACCTTTATGTGTAAAGATAGAAGAAGAACTATCAGCACTTGAAGGAGATGACAAAAAAGAAATGCTTGAGGCTTTAGGACTTGAAGAATCAGGACTTGATAAAGTAATAAAGGCAAGCTATGATTTATTAGGACTTATGTCATTTTTAACTGCTGGAAAACCAGAAGTTAGAGCATGGACAATAAAGAAAGGAACAAAGGCACCAGAAGCTGCAGGAAAGATACACTCAGACATTCAAAGAGGATTTATTAGAGCAGAAATTGTTTCATATGATGATTTAATGAGAGAAGGCTCAATGAATGCAGTAAAAGAAAAAGGACTACTTCGTTCAGAAGGAAAGGACTATATTATGCAGGATGGAGATATTGTTTTGTTCCGTTTCAACGTTTAGCAAAGTTCAAGCAATAATCAGCATATTGTGTCGTTATTTAAAAAAGAAAAAGTCTCAACGTGCAAAAAGCACGCCTCCGGTTTTTCTTTTTTAAATGCCTAGCACTATACTAATTCTTGCTTGAACTTCAATAAAATATTGCAATAATCTAGCCAAACGCAGGAGTTTTGTTTTCAAAAAATTTGAAAAATGAGGAATTGAGAATTATTGAACATAGAATTTCTTATCCAAATCAAAAGGGAAGAGCCCGAGTTTATCGAGGGGGGAACCGTTTTGAGTTGGATTAGAAATTATGTGAAATAAGTTCGATTTCATCATTTTGAGAATTTTTTAAAACAAAAGCTCCGACGAGATTTGGAGGAAATTAGCAACATAAATTTAACAAGAGAAAGGAGAAAAAATATGAGTGAAAAAACAGAAGCAAAAAAATTAGAAGAGGAGTTATTTAACAAAAAAGAGTCAGGATGGAAAAAGACAAATGAGGAAGATATGAGTATTATCTTCAAATTTTCAGATGAATATATTAACTTTTTGAATAGGTCTAAAACTGAAAGAGAATTCGTAGTATCTGCAAAGGAAGTTTTAGATGCAAATGGATTTAAAAATATAGAAAGCTTAGATACTTTATCAGCAGGAGATAAGGTTTACTATATAAATAGAGGAAAGAGCATGTACATTGCTGTAATTGGAAATAAAAAGCTAGAGGAAGGATTAAATTTAGTTGGTGCACATATTGATTCTCCAAGATTAGATTTAAAACCAAATGCTATTTATGAAGATTCAGGATTTGCATATTTTGATACACATTATTATGGCGGAATAAAGAAATATCAATGGACTACAATACCACTAGCAATTCATGGAGTAATTGTAAAACCAAATGGAGAAAAAATAACTGTAAAAATTGGTGAAGATGAAAATGACCCAATATTTACAATTACAGATCTTTTACCACACTTAGCACAAGCCCAAATGCAAAAAAAATTATCTGAAGGAATTGATGGAGAAGATTTAAATCTTCTTATTGGAAATATTCCTTATGGTGACGAAAGTGTTAGTGAAAAAGTCAAACTAAATATTCTAAAAATATTAAATGAAAAATATGGAATAAAAGAAGCTGACTTTTTAAGTTCAGAATTAGAACTTGTTCCAGCATTTAATGCGAGAAGCCTTGGATTTGACTGGAGCATGGTTGCTGGATATGGACAAGATGATAAGGTATGTGCTTATGCATCACTTAGAGCAATTTTAGAAGCAAATGTAGAAGATAAAACAGCAATATGTATTTTATCAGATAAAGAAGAAGTTGGTAGCATGGGAAATACAGGGATGGAATCTCAAGTTTTTGATAACTTCGTTGCAGAGTTATTAAATAAAACAGGAGAAAATAGACCAAATCTATTAAATAAAGTATTTTGCAATTCAAGCATGCTATCAGCAGACGTTGGAACAGCTTTTGATCCAATATATGCATCGGTTTCAGATAGAACAAATGCAGCATTTGCAGCACATGGTGTATCTTTTGACAAATACACAGGAAGCAGAGGAAAAGCTGGAGGATCTGATGCAAATGCAGAATTTGTTGCAAAACTAAGAGGAATACTTGAAAAAAATAATATTGCATATCAAGTATCAGAACTTGGAAAAGTTGATGTAGGCGGTGGAGGAACTATCGCATATATCTTGGCAAACAAAGGTGTAGAAGTAATAGATTGTGGTGTACCAGTACTTTCAATGCATGCACCTTATGAAGTAACAAGTAAATTTGATATATATAGTGCTTTTAGAACATATAAAGTGTTCTTTGAAGAAGCCTAGAAGTGTATTACAAAAATGGGAAAATAGAATTTATTTTTCCATTTTTCTTGCTTTTTTTATATACATTATGATACAATATAGACATAAAATTTAAAGGGGGTATCCTATATGAAATATGAAATAGTAGGAAAAACAGTACCAGCAGTTGAAGTAACGTTTGACAAAGGAGAGTCAATGTACACACAAAGAGGTGGCATGGCTTGGCAAACAGAAGGAATTAAGATGGAGACAAATGCGCGTGGCGGTTTGATGAAAAGCTTAGGAAGAATGTTTGCAGGAGAATCAATCTTTATGAGTACATACTCAGCAGAAAAAGATGGAGCAAAAGTTGCATTTGCTACAACAGTTCCAGGAGATATTAAAGCCATTAATCTATCAGAAATACCACATGGAATAACAATGCAAAAAGGTGCATTTCTTTGTGCAGAACCAGATGTTGAGCTAAAAGTTGCATTTACAAAGAAATTCTCAGCAGGATTATTTGGAGGAGAAGGATTTATACTTCAAAAAGCAGAAGGAAAAGGACACGTATTTTTAGAAATAGATGGAGACCCTATAGAAAGAGAACTTGCACCAGGGGAAGTTCTAAAAGTAGATACAGGAAATGTAGTAGCATTTGAAAACACTGTATCTTATGAAATAGAGACAGTAAAAGGACTTGGAAATATATTCCTAGGTGGAGAAGGATTATTCTTAACAAAACTTGTAGGACCAGGAAAAGTTATAATTCAAACACAAAATTTTGGAGATTTTGCAGGAAGAGTAATTAGTATGATGCCTAAAAACAACTAAGAGTTAATAAGGATAAAAAAGCCCTAGACTTAAATTAAGTCTAGGGTTTGTTTGTTACTTTAAAACAAGATTATTCAGATTTCCATCCTTGATGCGATAAAGCTTAAACCTTTGAGCATTTTCTCTAGAATCAAGCTTGAGAATATATATGCTGGAACGGTTGTGTCTGTATCCGCTGAAACGGTTAATGGTTTCAATAAAACCGAGATAGAGATGTCCGGTTTTATTGTCCTTGACTATTTTCCAACGGACAATTTTTCCTCGGGAGGTAATAATATCTCCAAGTTCAACTTTTCTTACCCAGATTCTCTGGGTACTTGTAGAGACTTCATGCTCCATATCTCTGAACATCCATCTGTCCAAAGGATTGCAGGTTAATGCATATTCCCGTGCGTATTTTCCTTTCATTGTAACAAAACCTCCTACAAAATTTTTAGGATAATTCAATTATACCAAATTTATAAAAAAAAGTCAATTTTATGTAAAACTAAAAGAAAGATGGTATCTTATAAAGAAGATACCATCTTTCTTTTCATTTCCAATAAATAGTCCAGTATGTACCAAGGCTACGATACACAAAGTATCCAGAATATTGTAATTTGCGTTTTACAGCAGGACGAATGGTGTAAATAAAAACTTTGTGTTTATTTGCACCCTTGGCTCTTTCGATAGCCTTGTTAATGTGACGAAAATGAATTTCATCGCGAAGTGTCCATTTTTGCTCTTTTTTACTTTCAGATAAAAAAGAACTGCTGAATGAGTCTACACACCGATAATTCTTGGAAAACATTAAATTCCCTCCTTAACATTTGTTACATAGGGTTTGCTACAAAATATAATAGCTAATTATATTTTACTATATTTTTATGTAAAATGCAAGTAATTAATAGTTTTTCATGAATATCCGCCGAGCTCTATCGGAGCTTTTGTATTTTCTTCCTTCAAGCTTTCGGGAGAAAAATAAAACTCCTTCGCACGGCTACTTTAGTATTGAATTTATTAAACTATAACGATTTTTTTACCAACTTTCTTCTTAAATATTGAAATTTTACAAATATAATAATATAATTAAGAATATTAATAGAGAAGAAAGAAGGAAATACATGCAAACAAAAGCAGAAAAGAAAATGAACAAAGCAGAAGGCTTCATGAAAAGTGTACTTGTGCTTATGATTTCACAAGTTGCAATAAAACTTCTAGGCTTTGTATATAGAGTTTATCTTACAAATAGAGAAGGCTTTGGAGATGAAGGAAATGCTATATATAGTGGTGGATACTTAATATATGCACTTCTTCTTACGATTTCATCAATTGGTGTACCTAATGCTATTTCAAAACTTGTTTCAGAAAGAGTAGCAGTAGGAGATAACAAGGGAGCACATAGAGTATTCAAGGTTGCACTAATGACTTTTGGAGTGATTGGGTTAATTGGAACCATGATACTTTTCTTTGGTGCAGGATATATCGCAAATGTTATTTTACAGATTCCAGAATCAGAACTTACACTTGTCGCACTTTCACCAGCAATATTCTTTGTTACAATTGCATCAGTTTTAAGAGGATATTTTAATGGAAGAGATAAAATATCAGTTACGGCAAAGGCTCAGACATTAGAGCAAATATTTAAAACTGTATTAACGGTTGCTGTTGTAGAAATAGTTGTATTATTGTATGGCAAAAATGTAACGATAATGGCAGCAGGTGCAAATCTTGCAACAACATTATCAGTGCTTTTAAGTTTTGGATACATGGCTTTGTATTATAAAGTATATAAAAAGACAGTTGATATAGAAAATTCTTTGAATTATAAATTTGAAAAAGCATCACAAGTTGTAAAGAAAATATTATTTGTATCAGTGCCTATAACACTTAGTGCAATCATGTCTACACTAAACAAAAATATAGATTCAATAACAGTTGTAAGAGGATTAAAAAAGTTTTTATCTGAAAGTGAAGCTAAACTTCAATATGGTATTTTAAGTGGAAAAGTTGATACACTTATAACACTTCCGTTATCATTTAACGTTGCATTTGCAACAGCACTTGTTCCATCAATATCAGCTGCAATTGCAAAAAAAGAGACAGAATCAGCATCAAAAAGAATATCTTTTTCATTATTGGTTACAATGATAATAGGCTTGCCTTGTACATTTGGAATGATGGTGTTTGCAGAACCAATAATTAGACTATTATTTCCAAATGCAACAAATGGAGCAATACTTTTACAAATAAGTTCTCTAACAATAATATTCTCAGTACTTGCACAGACAGTCAATGGAGCACTTCAAGGACTTGGAAGAATTATGATACCAGCAGTATCTTCTCTAATTGGATTACTTGTAAAATTAGTATTAAATATTATTCTAATACAAATTCCTAGTATAGGGGTAAATGGTGCAGCAATAGGCTCTATTGTAAATAATGTACTAGTTTTTGCTATAAGCTATTACATTCTTTCGAAGACAATAAAATTAGATATAAAAGCAGTTAAATTTGTAGTAAAACCAATTTTGGCTACATTTATAATGTGTGTTACATCTTATTACCTATATACTATCTTGATTAATTTGGCATTATCTACAAAAATTGCTACAATAATTGCACTTGTATTTGCAATTATAATTTATCTAATAAGTATAATAATCTTGAAAATATTTACAAGAGAAGAACTTCACATGATTCCTTATGGAAGTAAAATTTGTAAAATGCTTGAAAGTCTTGGAATATACAAAAAAGAAGAAATAAAATAATTTTACTTTATGGCAAAAACTCGAAAGTTTACTTAACTGTAAGAAAAATTTAAAAAAATAAAATAAAAAAAGAAGGATTTTAGAGAATTTTGACGAATAATCATATTGTAGATGAATACAATCTACATATACAAAACTTTATAGGAGGTAATTTAAATGAACAAATCTGATTTAATCGCAGCTGTAGCTGCTAAGACAGGTTCAACAAAGAAAGGTGCAGAAGCTTCTTTAAACGCTGTAACAGAAGCTATCACAGAAGCTTTAGTTAAAGGAGACAAAGTTCAATTAGTTGGATTTGGATCTTTCGAAGTTAGAAAAAGAGCAGCTAGAAAAGGAAGAAACCCACAAACTAAAGAAGAAATCAAAATACCTGCATCAAAAGCACCTGTATTCAAAGCTGGTAAAGCATTAAAAGAATTAGTAAACAAAAAATAATTTATATAAATCAGTTAGATATATATAAGAATCCCACCCGACATACAATCAAAGATTGTTGTCGGGTATTTGGGAACATTTTTGTTATTACAATAATAAAAATAACCTTCGGAGATAATGCGAGGGTTATTTTTTTGCTGTATAGGAAGAATTAACTTTTATATGGAGCATGCTGTATTTTGCTACGAAAGATAATACAAAAAGAGTAAAACAGCGTTTTTCATAAAAGGAGATGATAAATATTTTAGAATTTTTATTAGATATTATTTATCCAAATGTCTGTGGATTTTGTGGAAAAATAAATAAAAAATTTTTATGTGATGATTGTGAAGAAAAATTTAATAGTTTACTAATATACAAAGAAAAAATCATGAAGGATAAGTATTTTGAAAAACATATTTATTTATCTAAGTATGATGGAGAGTTTAGAAATAAGATATTGTCATATAAATTTTCGGACAGATCTTACATATTTAAAACATTTGCAAGTTTATTTTTAAAAAATGAAAAAATATGTGAAATTATTCGGAAGTTATGATATAATATGTGCAGTACCAATACATAAAAAAAGAAAAGCTGAACGAGGATATAATCAAAGCGAGCTTATAGCAAAGGAAATATCAAAAAAATTACAAAATATAGAATATAAAGATATACTTATAAAAACAAAAAATAATAAAAGACAAAGTGATTTAAAACGAGAAGATAGAATAGATAATGTGAGAAATGTATATGAAATACGAAATAAACAAATAATAAAAGATAAGAAAATTATTATATTTGATGATGTTTATACAACAGGAAACACGGTAAACGAATGTAGTAGAGTTTTAAAAGAAAATGGGGCAAATAAAATATTAGTATTAACATTAGCAAGTGGAAACTAAAGTTTGAGAGGGTGTGCAATATTCTCCGTCCCCATTGCATACTCAAAAGGAGGAATAAATGGAAGAATTAGTTGAAAGTATATTAGACTACGTAAGAGCAGATTATACAGACTATGCTGTTATGATAAATGGAGAATGGGGAAGTGGAAAAACTTATTTTTGGAACAACAAGGTAAGAAAGAAAATAGAATCTTTAAATCTAAATCGGAAAATATTTTACGACAATTTATATGTCTTTATACCGGAATTTCAAATCTAGAAGAGATTAGCAAGAAGATTTTTATAGAGACAACTCAACTTATGGACAAAAATCTTAAGAGATTTATGAATTCTAATGATATAACTAAAATTCCAGAATATGCTAAAACTGGAATAGACATGGCAAATCTTTTTGGAGTAACTCAAAATGGTGATAGAGTCAACTATTCTGACTTTTTCTCAACAGATGATAAAGTTTTATGTTTTGATGACCTAGAAAGAGCAAATGTAGATGTTATAGATATTCTAGGATATATAAATAACTTTGTAGAGCATGATCATATAAAAACAATTATCATTTGTAATGAAAAAGAACTTTCAACTAAACTTAAAAGTACAAATCTTGAAATGAAAACTTTTATTGCAACATATATATTAGACAAGGAAAATGAGCTAACAAAGGTTGAAGATAAACCTATGGTAGAAAAAATACAAGATAAAATAGAATATGTTTTTGATAAGGCAAATGATTATGAAAGAATTAAAGAAAAGTTAATAGGAGAAACATTTGAATATCAACCTAAATTTGATTATATAATAAATGGACTTTTGATGAGATATGAAACAAATCCAGATCTTTTAAGATTTTTAAGAGAATCAACAGGCATTATAATAACAACATTTAATAAAAGTGGAACTAGAAATTTAAGAATTTTAAAACATGCATTAAATGATTTTAAAAAGATTTATGAAATGGTTAATAGAAATTATCCTAATATTAACCTTAGAGTTTTACAAACAATGCTAATATTTACAATAGCTGTTTCATTTGAAATAAAAGCACGGAAAAATAACTAAAGACAAATTTGTAAATATAGTAGACAACGAAGAATACAAAGCAATATTAGTATCTTCAAGAGTATTGATGGATAATAGACAATTTTACATTAAAGAATTTGATAATACTTATTATTATAATTTTAAATCAGAATATAGATTTTTCAAATTTATTGAAATGTATGTAAGAACTAGAATATTTGACATGAAAGTATTTAAGAAAGACATGGAAATGGTAATAAGTACAGTAGATAAAGCAAGTTTACCTGGATATAAAAGGCTTCTTACAGAAGAATATTGGAAAATAAATGATGATGAATTTGATAATGTTATAGATGAGATCTTACAAGATGTAAAGGGTGGAAAAACAAGTTTAATAGAAAATGTAAAATTATTTATTTACTTTGATTATTTTATAAAAAAAGACTTAATAAAATATGATATAAAGACAATAAAAAATATTTTCTTAAATGGAATGAATTTATCCTCTTTAGTATCTAAATATTGCGACAATGTTGAGGAAGAACTTGATACAATAGGAATTGGAGAAGCTTCAGCTGATGTAGAGGAAATTTTAAAACATTTTTATACATTAAATTCTAAATTAAAAGATAGAATGTATATAGAGTTGGCTGACGAAATCTTTAAATGTATACCAATGAAGATGGAAGAATTCTATGAGAGATTTGATAAAGAATGTATGAATATACCAATATTTAAGTATTATGATGTATTCCAAACTTTCCAAAGATTATCTTGCGCAAGTAATGAGGATATAGTTACAATAAAAGAGAAATTGCTAAAAAGAGCTGATATGTATACAAAAGAGATAGAACCAGAAATGAAAAATATAAAACAATTGAAACAAGTAATAGATGATTACACAAAAGGAAAAGAAAATAGCATAAAACTTGTTATGCTAAAGGATTTTTCAAAGGATTTAGGAAAGATTTTAGATAAATATAAGAATTCTATTTTCTTAAATTCTAAGACAGAATAAATACAAAGGCGAGTGAATATATGAATAAAAAATTAGAAGAATTTGATAAGTATCTAGAAAGAAAAAAGGTCGCAATTATTGGACTTGGAGTAAGCAATATGCCACTTCTTAAGTATATGTATGAAAGAATGGCAAAAGTTACGGTGTTTGATAATAGAGAAATGGATGATATTCCAAAAGAATATCTTGCTGAAGTTATGAAATATGAATTTGACTATGAATTCGGAAAAGATGCTTTAAGTAAATTATATGGATTTAATATGATTTTCAGATCTCCTAGCTGTATGCCAACAATGAATGAGCTCGTGGAAGCGGAAAAACGCGGTGCAATCGTAACATCAGAAATTGAAATGCTAATGGAAATGTGCCCAGGAACAATAATTGGCATTACAGGTTCTGATGGAAAGACAACAACAACTTCTTTAATATATGAGATTTTAAAACAAAAAGGGTATAACTGTTATTTGGGTGGAAATATTGGCACACCGCTATTTACAAAATTACATGAAATGAAAGAAGATGACTACATTGTATTAGAATTAAGTAGTTTCCAATTAATGAATATGAAAATTAGTCCTAAAATATCAGTTGTTACAAATATTACACCAAATCACTTAAATGTGCATTCATCTTATGAGGAATATATAGATGCAAAGAAAAATATATTCAAATATCAGTCTAAAGATGATATAGTTGTTTTAAACTATGACAATGAAATAACTAGAGAATGTGCAAAGGAAGCTGAAGGAAGAGTTGTGTTTTTCAGTAGTAAAACAAAGCTTGATGATGGTATTATAGTAGATGAAAATATAATAAAAGAATGTAATGATAGAATTAGAAGACACATTTTAAATACAAAAGAGTTACATTTAAGAGGAAAACATAACTATGAAAATATATGTGCTGCAATAGCTGCAACAAAAACACTTGTGGATATAGATACACAAATTGAAGCAATAAAGAATTTCAAAGGTGTAGAACACAGAATAGAATTTGTAAAAGAAATAGATGGAGTTAAATGGTATAATGATTCAATAGGAACAAGTCCAACAAGAACAATTGCAGGACTTAATTCTTTTGATGAAGATATAGTATTAATTGCTGGTGGTTATGATAAAAATCTAGACTATACACCACTTGCAAAACCTATCTTAGATAAAGTAAAGACTTTAATTCTAATGGGACAAACAGCTGAAAAAATATTTTTAGCTGTAAAAGAAGAAAGCGAGAAACAAGGAAAACAAATAGATACATATATGTGTGAAACATTAGAAGACACAGTAAAACTTGCAAAAAAATATGCAAAGCCTGGAAATGTTGTACTTTTTTCTCCAGCAAGTGCAAGTTTTGATATGTTTAAAAACTTTGAAGAAAGAGGAAGAAAGTTTAAGGAGATAGTAGAAAATATTTAATATTTATGCATATAAGTTCGCTAAATCTCCTGCGTTTTGCTACTCTAATTGTAACTTTTTTTTCTATCCTACATATAATAGTTTTAGAATTATTATGAGATAGGAGGAATTTTTATGTATAGGAGCTATGAAGATTACATGCAAACTGTGCTTGGGTATAATTATGGACCAGATACATATAGGGAAGCGGAAATGTATAATACAGTTCAGACAAACCCTGATTTGCAAGAAATAAATAAATTATATCCTGAAATATATGGAATAGTTTATCCTGTTGTACAAAAAGTATGTAGTAGAAGAAACATGTCTACTGTGACAGAAGAAATGATTTCTAAAATGGTAGAGGAAGTTTATGGAGTAATAGAGCCAGGTGATGACATTGTAGAACAAGGAGAAGTACCATTAAGGAATGGAGATGTTAGAAATCCAAGAGCAAAGGAAACAAGAAGAGTATGTAAAAATACGAATTGTTTATTAAAAGATTTGGTTAGAATTTTGATTTTAAGAGAATTATTTGATGGAAGACCAGGATATGGTCCTGGATATAGACCGCGGATTCCCAGGCGGTGGACCTGGAGGGAGACCACCTTTTCCACCATCAGGAGGACCGGGAATTGGACCACGACCACCGATATTTAGACCATGGAATGCCTAGAAGATATAATTAAAAGATAAAACCGCCATTTTTGGCGGTTTTATCTTTTTAACACTCTTCTGTAACAGTTTCAGATGTTTCTTCAGCACATCTTGGTTCAAAGCAAGGAGGTCTATTGCCTATAAACTTATCACAAGCATCAATCTTAACACCTTTTAGGCATTTACCTTTTCTATCAGCCTTAGCACAAACTTTTATTGTTCTAACTTTGTTTACCCATACATCAATAGCATATTTTCTATCTGGACAAAGTGGTCCAAATACAAATTCGCCATATTCATTTGTAAATGTGTGAGATACAGGTTTTCTAATTTTTTCACCTTTTTCAAAATCAACCTCTACTAGTTTTACAACTGCATCTTTTACTGGCTCTTCATATCTGTCTTTTATTACTCCAAATATTACGTTTCTGTTATCTTCAGGAAGGTTTATATCTATATCAAATTGTTTACCTGCTTCGATGAAACCATCTACTTCTACTACTGGGCATTTATCATTGTCATTTTCGTATTCCATAATTTATTTCATTCCTTTCTTAAAGCTTAAGCTTAATATATATTATGATAGAAAAGGACAAATTGACATAAAATCTGACAAGATATTAAAAATTAATATTGATTATATTAATATTCTATGATAAAATACAGCTAAATAAAAATGATAGGAGGTGAAAAGCAATGAAAGATGACTTAATATTAGAAGCAATTAATGGATTATCGAGAAGAATTGAAAAACTTGATGACAGACTAAATCAAAGAATCGACAAATTAGATGAAAAAATAGACAATGTCAAGGAAGAACTAGATAATAATACAGCAATGCTGCAAGTACAATTGAAAGACTTAAATAATAAAATGGATTCTAATTCTAAAGCTATAGGAAATGCTTTAAATACTGCAATGCTATCTTTAGATAGACAAATAAAAGAAGTTAAAGCAGAAAATGACAAGGAACATCAAGAATTTAAAGAATATCAAAAAATAAGTTAATTGTTTTCTAAATTTATTTTTTTCTTTTGCAAATATCTTTTTGCAAAGTTAAAGAGGGGGCAAAATAGATACCTTATAAATGAATGTCTAAATGGCGTTTATTTACAAGGTATCTATTTTTATAATTTCCTTTGGCTATATAGAATTTTTTTATCTTGCAAATAATGTCATATTATGTTAAAATATTTGTGTTAATTAAGAAAGGAAAAATGATGGAAATATATAACTTTGATAAGGAAAATGAATACATAAAAAAAGTAAGAAAAATAAATGCAGATAAAACAAAAAAATTTAACATACAAACAATGGGATGTGCATTAAATGAGAATGATTCTGAAAAGCTATGTGGAATGATGGAAAGAATGGGATACACAAGCTGCGACAATCCAAAAGAGGCTGATTTAATAGTGTTTAATACTTGCTGTGTTAGAGAAAATGCAGAAGATAAGCTGTTTGGAAATCTTGGAGACCTAAAAAAATATAAAAAAGAAACTGGTTGTATTATAGCTATTGGTGGTTGTATGATGCAGGAAAAACATATCCAAGAAAAACTTCACAAAAGTTATCCATATTTTGATATAATATTCGGAACACATACCTTAAATAAATTTCCAGAAGACGTTTATAAAGCTCTTTGTGATAGACATAAAATCACAGATGTTGTAGATATAGATGGAGATATCTATGAGGGGATTCCTATAAAAAGACAAGATGCAGTAAAAGCGTATGTTACAATCATGTACGGCTGCAATAATTTTTGTACATATTGCATAGTTCCATATGTAAGAGGAAGAGAAAGAAGTAGAAGACCAGAAGACATTATAAAAGAAATAAAAGAATTAGCAGAAGAAGGATATAAAGAAATAACTCTTTTAGGACAAAATGTAAACTCGTATGATGGAGGAAAAGGATATAAGTTTTCAAATTTATTAAAAGATGCAGAAAAGATAGAAGGAATAGAAAGAATAAGATTTGTATCTCCACATCCAAAGGACTTTACAGATGATGTAATAGAAGCTATAAAGGAATCTAAAAAGATATGCAAAATACTACACCTTCCACTTCAATCAGGAAGTACTAAAATTTTAAAGAGAATGAACAGAAAATATACAAAAGAACAATATCTAAAACTTGCTGAAAAGATAAAGAAAGAAATTCCAGAGGTTGTACTTTCAACAGATATAATAGTAGGCTTCCCAGGAGAGACAGAAGAAGACTTTGAAGATACCCTTGATGTAGTAAGAAAAGTCGGATTTGAGCAAGTATATATGTTTATATATTCAAAAAGAGTAGGAACACCTGCAGCAACATTTGAAAATCAAGTTCCAGAAGATGTAGCACATAAAAGATTTGACAGACTAAAAGAATTGGTTGAAAGTCAAGTTGAAGGAAATAACACAAAATATTTAGGAACGATTCAAAAAGTACTTGTAGAAGGAAGAAGCAAAACAAACCAAGAAATGCTAACAGGAAGAACAGATACGAATAAGGTTGTTGTATTTGAAGGAAATGACGAGCTTGTAAATAACATAATTGAAGTAAAAATTACTGAGGACTGCGTATGGTATTTGAAAGGAAAAGTGAAACAATAGGAATAAAAATTTTTTTACAAAAAGCTATTATAAAATTAAACAGGTGTTGAATATATTGAGATTACGTGATAAAATATGTATACATATTAATAAGCGGGGAGTGGTGATATGATTTTAGAAAATAGATTAAATATTACAGATCCAGCAGAACTTGCAAGAGAAGAAGAGAAAATAAGCAAAAAGAAAGCAAAAGAACTCTTTGAAACAGGATATTTAAACACATTGACAGCAGGCACATTTGAAACATTAAAAGAGATACATAGATACCTTTTTGAAGATATATATGAATTTGCAGGACAACTTCGCAAGGTAAATATTGCCAAAGGAAATTTTAGATTTGTACCATTAGCATATTTGGAAGAAGCGATTCAAAATATCGAAAAAATGCCACAATCAACCTTTGAAGAAGCCATTGAAAAATATGTAGAAATGAATATTGCTCATCCGTTTCGAGAAGGAAATGGGAGAAGTACTAGAATATGGCTAGATTTAATTTTAAGGAAAGAATTAAACTTAGTAGTTGATTGGAGCAAAGTTGATAAAAATGATTATTTACTTGCAATGGAACGTAGTCCAATCAAAGATGTGGAAATAAAAGAATTACTAAGAAAAAGTTTAACAGATAAAATAAATGATAGAGAAGTTTATATGAAAGGTATTGATAATAGTTACTTATATGAGGGATATGCTACATTTAAGACAGAGGAAATATAAAAATAAAGCCAAACGCGATATGAATCTTTATTAAAAATTAGAATTAAGTAAATAGTCGTAAAAAACGTCAACGTAAGTTGGCGTTTTTTCTTGAAAATAATGTCACATTGTGATAGAATTACCAAAGATAGAAATATAAGTTAAAAAAGAAGCGAGTATTGCTAGGCGCACGAAGGAGATATTCCATGAGGCGTACTGGTGTACGTTGAATGGAAATCGACTGAGTTGTAACAACGCAAGACAACGCTTATTTTTTAACTTAAAAGAAAAGAGGTTTTAACTATGGCAGAATACTCACCTATGATGCAACACTATCTTGATACAAAAGAACAATATAAAGATTGCATATTGTTTTATAGATTAGGCGATTTTTATGAGATGTTTTTTGAAGATGCTATAACTGCATCTAGAGAACTAGAATTAACACTTACAGGAAAAGACTGCGGACAAGAAGAAAGAGCACCAATGTGTGGTATTCCTTTTCATGCTGCAAATGTATATATAGCAAAGCTTATAGAAAAAGGATATAAAGTTGCAATATGTGAACAAATGGAAGACCCTAAAAAAGCTAAAGGAATAGTTAAAAGAGAAGTTATAAGAGTTGTAACTCCAGGAACTGTATTAGAAGATAATCTTCTTGAGGAAAAGAAAAACAACTACATAATGTCAATATATAAAGAAGGAATATTCTTTGGAGTTGCTGTATGTGATATATCAACAGGAGATTTTTTTGCATCAGAAATAAAGGAAACAAATAACTTTACAAAACTTTTAGACGAGATTGCAAGATATTATCCTGCAGAAATTGTAGTAAATGAAATGATGTATTCTACATCAGAGGAAATCGCTAAAATAAGAGAGAGAATAGAGTGCTATGTATCAAATATAGAAGAAGATAAGTTCAAGTTTAATTTATCAGATTTAAATGAAAGATATAAAATAACAGATGAAAATGGCAACAAAATAGATTTATCTGAAAAACATTTTGCAATGGCTGCAACACAAGGATTACTTGAATATATAAAAGAAACACAAAAAATTGAGATGGAGCATCTAAATGTTATAAGAATATATAACATTACAAAATATATGGCTCTAGACATTAGTGCAAGAAGAAATTTAGAACTATTAGAAAGAATGAGAGATAAAGGGAAAAGAGGAACTTTACTTTGGGTACTTGATAAAACGTCAACATCAATGGGAGGAAGACTTTTGAGAAGATGGATAAGTGATCCTCTTATAGATGTAAATGAGATAAATGCAAGACTTGAAGCAGTAAAAGAACTAAAATCAAATATGATATTAAGAGGAGATGTGATAGATTCTCTAAAAAAGATATTTGACATAGAAAGAATTGCAGGAAAAATTTCTTATGGTAGTGTAAATGCAAGAGATATGTTATCCCTAAAATCATCAACAGCAAAGCTTCCGGAACTAAAAGCTGTGCTTGCAAATGCAAAAGCACCAATGCTTAAAGATATATATGAAAATTTAGATGAATTAAAAGATATACATGACCTTATAGAAAAGGCAATAGTCGAAGAACCAGGCATTACAATAACAGAAGGAAATATTATCAAGACAGGATATAATGAAGAAGTAGATAAACTAAAAGAAGCATCTACTAATGGAAAGTATTGGCTTGTAGAACTTGAAGCAAAAGAAAAAGAACTTACAGGAATTAAGAATTTAAAAGTGTCTTTCAACAAAGTATTTGGTTACTATATTGAAGTTTCGAAGTCAAACTTGGGATTAGTTCCAGATAGGTATATAAGAAAACAGACATTAACAACTGGTGAAAGATATATAACAGAAGAACTAAAACAAATGGAAGATACTATACTTGGGTCACAAGAAAAACTTGTTGATTTGGAATATAAGTTATTTGTAGAAATTAGAGAAAAGATAGGAAAAGAAATACCAAGAATTCAGCAAACTGCTGAAACTGTTGCTACACTTGACACACTTTGTTCATTTGCAGAAGTTGCAGAGGATATGAATTACTGTATGCCAATAGTTGATAATAGTGGAGAAATTAAAATTGAAGAAGGAAGACATCCAGTAATTGAAAAGATGATGACCTCTGGAAGCTTTGTTCCAAACGATACATACATGAACAAAGATAGTGATAGACTTGGTATAATAACAGGACCAAATATGGCAGGAAAGTCCACATATATGAGACAAGTTGCATTAATTACACTTATGGCACAGATAGGTTCATTTGTACCCGCAACATCTGCTAAAATTGGAGTTGTAGATAAAATCTTTACTAGAGTTGGTGCATCTGATGACTTAAGTATGGGCCAAAGTACATTCATGGTAGAAATGATGGAGGTTGCAAATATACTAAAAGAAGCAACTTCAAATAGTTTGGTAATACTTGATGAAATAGGAAGAGGAACATCAACTTATGATGGAATGTCAATTGCTTGGGCTGTTGCAACATTTATGGCAGATAAAGAAAAATGTGGAGCAAAGACATTATTTGCAACACACTATCATGAACTTACAAAACTAGAAGAAAAAGTGGATGGAGTAAAGAATTACTCAGTTGCAGTAAAAGAAAAAGGAGAAGATGTAATTTTCTTAAGAAAAATAGTAAAAGGTGGAACAGATGAAAGTTATGGTATACATGTAGCAAGACTTGCAGGCGTTCCAAAAGAAGTGTTAAAAGAAGCAAGAGAGATACTAAAAAATCTGGAAAGAAAGAGTATTCTTGGTGAAAAGAATATGCAAAAGCAAATAGAACAGGAATCACAAGGACAACTAAGTATGTATAACTTTAAGCTTGCAGAAATAGCACATGAGCTTGACAAGATAAATGTAAATGAACTTACACCTGTGGATGCACTTAATATATTGGTTAGACTTAAAGAGAGTGCATCATAAAGAAACTCCTTCATTTGGCTACTTTGTATAAAATAAATGAATGAAAATTTTATCTTGAAAAACAAATAGCAAAACAGAGGAGTGAATTCACTCCTCTGTTTTGCAAAAAACGGTTAAGCTAGTTTAATTTACTGCTAGTTTATGGTAGTGCTTTTTAATTTTAGAAATATAAAAAGTAAACCAAAAACAAATAAAACCAATGACAAAGAGCACAGAAGAAATAAAGACGGAAAGACCGATTATATTTGTAACTATAAGAATGTCTACTTTATTTGTGTATTCATCTTCTGATGAATATGGAGAATGCCTATAAAGTATCATATAATCGTTTGATAATTGTACTTTCATATATTTATTTGGTTGATACTTTGAGATATCTTCATCATTTATCCAAAACTCAAAAGTAAACTCATCGTTTTCGTAATTAAGCTTGTATGATGAAATATTCTTTGGCAGCTTGGATAAATCAATTCCAACATTTTCAGTTATCACAGCTTCTGCAATTTGATTAAGTTCCTCATATGTCTCAGACGTATATAAGTCGAGCACATATCCATGATCGTGCATAGTAATAACTAGGACAAGAATGTTACTACATATTAAAAGTATAGCAAAAAATATAAAGCCTTCTTTCTTGCCCCAAAATTTTACTTTGTCACAAAAATACCGTTTTTTCATTTTTAATCCTCCATAAAAAATATTTTTTACAATTGATGAAATATATTAAACCTGCAAAACAGGAGAAACGGGTAAAAGCTAGATTTTCTAGCACTAAATATATTATACCACAATATTTACATAAAATCAAATATTCACATATTTTCTCTAAATCTATTGCAAAAAATTAAGAGTTGTGGTATAAGTGTACATAGAGGAATAGTTTGAAAAAATAATTTCGTTTTGGCGTTGTTAAACTGCGCTGCGAAAATCCTCAACGTGCAAAAAGCACGCCTCCGGTTTTCTTGCTTGTTTGCCTAGCCAAAAGCACAATTTTTTTCCAAACTAGAAAAGGATTGTAATTTTAAATGAAAAATATAAAAGATTATACAATTAAAGAACTAAAAGAAGAACTAGAAAAGCTTGGGGAAAAACCATACAGAGCAGAACAAATATATAAATGGCTATATAAAGAAAATGTAACAAGCTTTGATGAAATGACAGATTTATCTTTAGATTTAAGGGAAAAATTAAAAAAAGAGTATACACTTTGCAATTTTGAAATCCTTACAAAACAAGTATCTAAAGATGGAACTGTAAAATATTTATTTGATATTTTAGATGGAAATGCTATTGAAACAGTTCTTATGGAGTACAAGCATGGAAGAACAATTTGTGTATCTTCACAAGTAGGATGTAAGATGGGATGTAAATTCTGTGCGTCTACGGGAATAGCGTTTATAAGAAGTTTAACAGCAGGAGAAATTGTTGAACAACTTCTAGCAGTCGAAAAGGATTTAGGAATAAAAATATCAAACATTGTATTTATGGGAATAGGCGAACCATTTGATAATTTTGATAATGTAATGAAAGCAATTGAGATAATAAATTATCCAAAAGGACTTGGAATTGGAGCAAGACATATAAGCATTTCTACAAGTGGAATTGTTCCAAAGATTTATGAAATTGCAGATAGAGACTTACAATGCACGCTTTCAATATCACTTCATGCTACTAATGATGAAAAGAGAAGCTCAATGATGCCTGTAAATAATGCATATAACATAGAAGAACTCATGAAGGCTTGTAGATATTATATTGAAAAAACAAATAAGAGAATCTCGTTTGAATATGCTTTGGCAAGAGATAAAAATGACAATTTGGATGATGCAAAAGAGCTTGTAAAACTTCTGAAAGGTATGCTTTGCCATGTAAATCTAATACCAATAAATAAGATTGAAGATGGCAAATTTTCAAAGAGTTCAGATGAAAATATATTAAAATTTAGAGATTATTTAAATAGTAAAGGAATTGTTGCAACAATTAGAAGAGAACTTGGTTCTGATATAAGTGCAGCATGTGGACAATTAAGGAGACAATCGTTTAATAAATAAAAGAAAGGAAGAAGTAAATGGAGGTTCTAGCAAGGACAGATAAAGGAAGAATTCGAGAACAAAATGAAGATTATTATTATGCTTCTGACCCGAACCAAAATCCAGCAATATTTATGCTAGCAGATGGAATGGGACGGATACGAAGGAGGCGAAATTGCAAGCAGTCTTGCAATAGATGCAGCCAAAAGATATATAGATAATCATTTTGGACTTATAGATCATGATAAAGATACAATACAAGATTTAATAAAAGATGCAATAGAATATGCAAATTCAATTTTACTTGATGTAGCTAGAGGACATGAAGAACTTAAAAGTATGGGTACTACTTTAGAGATTTGTGTAATATATAATAATAGAGCATATATTGGACATATTGGTGATAGCAGAATTTATAGAATCAGAGACAAATTTTTTAGAAAGCTTACAACTGACCATAGTTATGTGCAAACTCTTGTAAAGGATGGAACTATTACAAAAGAGGAAGCAGAACACCATCCTAAGAAAAATATGCTAATGAAAGCACTTGGATGTATGGACCATGCAGAACCAGATGTAATGGTTAAAAACTTCCAAGAGGGAGATATAATAGTTATGGCATCTGATGGTCTTACAAATATGGTCCCTGAAGAAAAAATATATGAAACTATAACTAATCATTTTGATGACTGTGATAAGATACTTGTTGATATGGCAAATGAAGCTGGTGGAGTTGATAATATTACAGTAGTAATAATAAAGAACTAGTACTAAGGAGTGTAAAATTATGAATTTAGAAGGTAGATTATTAGGAAATAGGTATGAATTATTAAGAAAAATAGGAAATGGTGGAATGGCAACTGTATACAGAGCTAAAGACCATATATTAAATAGAAATGTGGCTGTAAAAATATTAAAAGATGAATTTACTACTGATGAAGAATTTGTAAAAAGATTTAATACAGAAGCAACTTCTGTTGCAAGTCTTACTCATCCAAATATTGTATCTGTATATGATGTAGGACATGAGGGAACTTTATACTATATTGTAATGGAGCTTATACAAGGAAAAACATTAAAAGAAATAATTGTCGCAGAAGGAAAGTTAAATTGGAAATGGAGCGTAAATGTCGCAATACAAATTGCATCAGCACTTGAAACTGCTCATAGAAACAACATAATTCATAGAGATATAAAACCTCATAATATAATAATTACAGAAGATGGAATCGCAAAGGTTACAGACTTTGGAATTGCAAAATCTGTATCAAATTCAACAATAACAGCATTTGGAACAACTCTTGGTTCAGTTCACTATTTTTCACCAGAACATGCAAGAGGTGGAATTACAGATGCAAAATCTGATATTTATTCACTTGGTGTTGTTTTATATGAAATGCTTACAGGAAAAGTTCCATTTGACGCGGACACACCTGTGTCAGTAGCACTAAAACATATGCAAGAGGAGCCAGTAGAACCAAGAAACTTAAATCCAGAAATACCAATTGCTATGAACAATATAATTCTTAAAGCAATGAAAAAAGATCCAAATGAAAGATATCAGTCTGCAACAGAAATGTTAAAAGACTTAACGCTTGCTTTAAAAAATCCAGATGGAACTATAGCACAAAGTAATACATTAAATGATTTCCCAACACAAGTAATACCTACAATAGAAAGACAAAGACTAGAACAAAAAAATAAAGACACAGAAAAAGATAAAAAGACAAAGAAGGAAAATTTCTTTACAAAACATAAAGGATTAATAATTACATTAATTTTAATATTTTTATTTGCACTTAGTCTTGGTGGAACAATTTTGTTCATGAATTTAACAAAACCAAAAGATGTACAAGTACCTAATTTAGTAGGAAAAACTGTTGAAGAGGTCAAAAATACTTTAAAAGAAACTAAATTATCTTATGAGATAAAAGAAGAGAAATATGATACAAAAATAGATAAAGGATTGGTAATATCTCAAGAACCAGAATATAAATCTAATTACAGAATAAAAGAAAATCAAAAAATGCAAATAGTAGTAAGTTTAGGACAGAAATTAACAAATGTACCTAAAGTTACAGGAATGACAGAAGAAGAAGCAAAAAAAATGCTTGATGAAAGTGAACTAGAAGTTGTTGTTATCGAAGAATTTGATAAAAAAGTGGAAAAGGGAATAGTAATTAAGCAAGATGTAGATCCAGAAACAGAAGTTGGTGCGGGCTCTACTGTTACAATAACAGTAAGTAAAGGAGTTGAAGAATCAACAGTTCCAAATGTAATAGGAAAATCAAAAGCAGATGCAATCAAAGAAATAGAAGAAGCTGGACTCACAGTTAGTGCAACACTTACAGAAGAGGATAGAACAAAAGATGATGGAGTTGTTATTAAACAAAGTTTTGAAGGTGGACAGACGGTAGAAAAAGGTGCTAGTATGACAATAACTGTAAACCAGATTGCACAACTAATAGAAGGAACAGTAACAGTAAATCTAAAATCATTAAGAAAGTACGAAGATAGATATGAAAATAAAGCTAATACTATTGGAAACACCGTTGAGAAAGTGCTGATAGAACCAAATACGGTAAAATTAAGAGTTACTGTTGACGGAGAAAATGTAATAGATGGTAGTTATAAGGAAAATGAAACAAAAATTACAGCACCAATGACAGGGGTTGGAACTGTAGAAGTAAAACTATATATGAATGACAATTTAAAATTCACAAAATTAGTTAATTTAAAAAATCAAAAAGAACTTGTATTTGAATAATATCAAAAGAGCACTATAATGTGCTCTTTTGATTTGACTTTACATAACAAATTTGATATAATTATAATATAGGGCAAAATAATGCCTTAAATAAATAAAAAATAGGAGAGACAAAAATGCAGAACAACGGTGTGGAAAAGGTAATAATCAATGAGAGCATCCATAAAAATACTTATGTGACCATTTTTATGGTCAATGGCTTTCAGTTGCATGGACACATCTTAAATCAGGATGATGTATCCATTCTGATTGAAGCAGATGGAAAAAAGCGGTTGCTCTATAAGTGCAACATTTCTACCATCGATTTTTGAAACACTCCTAAACAAAGAGAACGGTATATCCGTTCTCTTTGCCATTATGCAAGGAATATTTTATGTGCTAAAATACAAAATTCCACACTCCATTTGTTATAAGACATATAATAATTCCACACATCGTAGGAAGTGCAAAGGACAGAAGTGTCCACTTTAAATTCTTTGTTTCTTTATATACTGTAATTAGTGTTGTGCTACATGGAAAGTGAAGTAGTGTAAATATCATAACATTTATTCCTGTAATTAGAGTCCAACCATTCGAAATTAATATTTCTTTGATAGCATAAGTATCACTAAAATCAACAAGTGAGCCAGCAGACATATAGCACATAAGAATAATTGGAAGTACAATTTCATTTGCAGGGATACCTAAGATAAATGCAGTTAAAATGTATCCATCTAATCCCATAAGTCTTGCAAATGGGTCTAAGAAATTTGCTATGTATGTAAGTATGCTTGTGTTTCCAATAGAAATATTAGCAAATAACCACAATACTATTCCGATAGGTGCTGCTACAACTACTGCTCTACCTAAAACAAATAGTGTTCTATCAAAAATTGATCTAACTAGAATTTTACCAATTTGTGGTTTTCTATAAGGTGGAAGCTCTAATATAAATGAAGAAGGTGTACCTTTTAGAATAGTTTTAGATAATATTTTTGAAATTAGTAAAGTCAAAAATATTCCAAGTAGAATTACTAGAACAACTGTAAGAGTAGATACAATAGAAGAAAAAATACCTGTAAAGTAACATCCTATAAATATTGTGGCGACAGTTATTAAAAATGGGAATCTGCCATTACAAGGAACAAATGCATTTGTTACAATTGCTATTATTTTTTCTCTAGGAGAGTCTATTATTCTACATCCTATAACTCCTGCTGCATTACAGCCAAACCCCATACACATTGTAAGCGCTTGCTTTCCAGTAGAACATGCCTTTTTAAAATAATTATCTAAGTTAAAAGCAATTCTAGGTAAGTATCCTAAATCTTCAAGTAGAGTAAACAACGGAAAGAATATTGCCATAGGCGGAAGCATTACAGAGACAACCCATGTTACAGTTTGGTACATGCCGATATATTATAATGTTTGTAAAAAATACTGGTACATGTAAATTTGTAAATAGTATAAGTAGTTTATCTTGAATGAATCCGAAAAAGCTTGATAAAAGTGAAGAAGGATAATTTGCACCAGCTATAGTAATCCAAAAAATCAAAGCAAGAAAGACGAGCATTATTGGAATACCAAATTTTTTTGAGGTTAGAATTTTATCTATCTTTTTAGTTCTTAAATTATATTTTGAATCAGAATATGTACATACTTCTTTTGCTACCGATTCGGCTTTTGATACGATGCTTGAAACAATACTATCACGAAGAGAAGATAGGTTCAGATTTAAACTTTCTAATTTAAACTTTATTTTATTAAGCTTTTCTTGTAATGTCTTATTATTATCTAAGTCAAATCCTAGATTTGTTTTAAGTGCATTATCGATAGAACTATTTTCATCTAAAAGTTTTAATGCTATCCAACGTGAAAGATATTTTTTGTTTGAATGAAGAATCTGAGCAATATCAGGTTCTAATTCTAATATGCAGTTTTCAACTTCATTGTTATATTTTATAGGAGGGTAATAATCTTTATCTACTTTATTTTCTAAAAAATTATATATCGTTTCAGTTAATTTTTTTAATGTTTTTGGCTTATTTGCAATAGTGCCTACAACTGGAACTCCCAAAATATCAGAAAGCTTTTTTAAATCAACTTCAATACCTTTTTTCTCAGCTTCATCTAATAAATTAACACATACAACAACATTTGGAGTCATTTCTAAAATCTGATATACTAGATTAAGGTTTCTTTCCAAACTTGTTGCATCAGTTACTACAACTGTTAGATCTGAGTTTCCAAAGCATATATAATTTCTTGCAATTTCTTCTTCAGTGGAATTAGACATTAGAGAATATGTACCTGGCAAATCTACTAAAAGGAAATTTTTATCATTAAATTTACACATACCGTATGCGTTTGCAACAGTTTTACCAGGCCAATTTCCAGTATGTTGATGCATACCGGTCAAATTATTAAAAATGCTGGTTTTTCCCACATTTGGATTACCTGCAAAACCGATAGTATAATCACATCCGTATAACCTTTTCAAATACATCCTGTTCTAACATTTTTTGACCTGTGGAACTTACAGTCAGTCCCATTCACATCACCTCATATAAAAATATATTATGAAAAAAGATGTCCAATAACAAAAATAAAAAATTATTAGTAGCCATGCGAAGGAGATGTACTTTTCTTGCGAAACGTGGAGCAAGAAAACGTCCATCTCCTACAGAGCTTGGCGGACATTTATGCTATTATTACTGAATCATTATTAAACTTGCATCCTCTTTTCTAATGGCAATCAGTGTACCTCGTATTTCATAGGCGATAGGGTCTCCAGAAGGACTTTTTAAAATTGGAGTTATCTTTGTTCCTTTTATAATTCCTAAATCTAATAGTCTTCTTTTTAGAGAACCGTGTGCAATTTAAACTTTGTACAATTCCAGTTTCATTTATTTTCAAATCGTATAAATTAATCATATCTTATGTTCCTCCAAGAACTCTAAAAGTCCTACTAATAGTCTATGATAGAACCTGTAATTTGACACTAGTAAAAAGAATAGCAAAATGTATTGCAAAAATTTACAAAGTTATATATAATATGTTTGAAAAATAAACGGAGGTTTTACTTTGGAAGAAAATAGTATAATAAGACCAGAACTTGAAGGAATAGAAGAAGAAAGAATAGAAAAGACATTAAGACCTAAGACTTTAGATGAATATATAGGACAGACAAAAGTAAAAGAAAATATGAAAATATATATAGAGGCTGCTAAAAAAAGAGGGGAGCCTCTTGATCATGTGCTTTTGTATGGCCCTCCAGGACTTGGAAAAACAACACTTTCAAATATTATTTCAAATGAAATGAATTCAAATATAAAAATCACATCAGGACCAGCAATAGAAAAACCAGGAGATTTAGCAGCACTACTTACAAATTTATCAGAATTTGATGTTTTATTTATTGATGAGATACATAGACTTAACAAAAGTGTAGAAGAAATTCTTTATCCAGCACTAGAAGACTATACATTAGATATAATAATTGGGAAAGGACCAAGTGCTAGGTCAATAAGACTTGATTTACCAAAATTTACTTTAATTGGTGCTACAACAAGAGCTGGATCACTTGCAACGCCACTTAGAGATAGATTTGGAATAGTAGCAAGACTTGAGTTATATAGTGTAGAAGATTTAACTACCATTGTAAAAAGGTCAGCTAAGATTCTAGAAATAGAAATTGACGATATAGCAGCAGAAGAAATTGCAAGAAGAGCAAGGGGAACCCCAAGAATTGCAAATAGAATTTTAAAAAGAGTAAGAGATTATGCATTAGTTTTAGGTGATGGAAATATTACTTTAAAAATCGCAAAGATAGCTCTTGGAAAGCTTGAAATAGATGAACTAGGACTTGATGATATAGATAGAAAAATGCTTGAAACTATGATAGAAAAATATAAAGGTGGTCCTGTTCGGAATAGAAACAGTTGCAGCAACTATTGGAGAAGAAGTAGAAACAATAGAGGATGTATACGAGCCATATTTAATACAAATAGGTTTTATTTCTAGAACGCTAAGAGGTAGAGTGGTACTGCCAGATGCTTATAGACATTTAGGTTATGATTATAATATTAAACAATAGCTTGGCTTGTCAGAAACTATATGAAAACTAAAATAGAAGGATATATAAATGAAAAGTAAAAATTTATTAATAGATATTGCTATTATACTAGGCTTCATGTTAATAATATCTGGTAATGTATTTGTACAGCAATTTTCAAATCTTGATGAGATATGGATTTATAATTTTGGAAGGTGTATCATAAATGGCCTTCTACCATATAAAGATTTTAGTATAATCATTACACCATTATTTGCATATATAAGTGCTTCATTTTTAAAAATATTTGGAGATGAAATGATAGTTTTAAGATTTGCAGAAGTTTTACAAACAGCACTTATATTATTTATGAGTTATAAAGTATTAGAAAGATTAAATGTAAATAAAGGTGTTTCTATTTTATTTACAATGGGACTATATTATTTATATTATCAGGTATTTTGTTTCGACTATAATTGGGCTGTACTTTTAGTAGCTTTGATAATTATATATATAGAGTTAAAAGAAGAAGAACAATTTACAGTTAATTTTAAAAGAAATCTCTTCATAGGAGTTCTTGCAGGTATTGCGATACTTTTAAAACAAACATCAGGATTAGTTTTGTCAGTAATGATAATTAGTTATAAAATATTTGAATTTAAAAATTTTAAGAACTTTAAGGATTGCTTTGAGATTTGCACAATAAGACTATTAGGAGTATTGTTACCAATATTATTATTTGCAATTTATTTAACAGTAAATAATATTTGGACAGAATTTATAGACTATACTATTCTTGGAATAAGTACATTTTCAAATAATATACCATATACTAAGTTATTTAGTACTGATGCACCACTTGCTTATGCTATACCAGTATTTTTAGCTATAATTATTATTACTTCAATTATTACTTTGATATCTAAGAAATTAAGAAAAGAAGAATGGACAAAAAAATTACGCATTTTAGTATTTTTTGATATAGCAACAGCTGTGGTTGTATATCCAATTTCAGATAGGATGCATTTTGCGGTGTCTACAGTATGTACACTTTTAACAGTAGTATATTTAGTTCATGTATGGTTTAAATATGGTTTAAAAATAAAAAATCAAAAAGTTAAGAGTATATTTGGTACGATTTTTTATGTTTTATCAATTATTGCGATTATAATATATTCAGCTTTTTCTGTTAATTCAATTATTAAATATGTAAACAATACAAAAGAAAATAAGTATTTAAGACATTTTAATTATATAGAAACATCAGAAAGCTTATATAAAGTAATAAATAAGATTGATAAATTTATAGAAGCAAAAGAACAGAATGTTATAATACTAGACTCTATGGCTGCGGCAATCAATATACCAATAGATAAATATTATAAGGACTATGATATGTTCAATCTTGGAAATTTTGGAAAAAATGGTGAAGAAGGGATCATAGAAAATTTAAAATACAGAAAAAACACGCTATTCTTAGTAAAAAAAGATGAATACGCCAATAATTGGCAACATCCTGATAAAATAGTTAATTATGTAAAAGATAACTTTACTAAAGTTGGAGAAATAGAAGTATTTGATATATATACAAAATAGAAAAGAGGAAAATTATGGGGATAATATATTTAGTTTCAACATTATTATTATTTGTATCGTTTATATTAATAAAGAAAACAGAAAAATCAATTGATATTTTAAGTTTTTTAGGAATAACGATTGTATTATACTTTAGTTATAATGTTTTACTATGTTATATACTTACTTTTATATCTGTTCCAAATAATTTGGCAGTGTTTTCAGTAATAAATATTATTATTGCTGTAATTATAGATTTAATTATTATAAAGAACAAAAAAATACAAAAATATAAATTGGATAGAGTTAGTCTTATATGTGTAGGAATAATATTACTTGTTACATTTATAGTTTCATGCTTAAATTTTGGAATCCCATTTAACATAAAATATGAAACAGGAGATCCTGCAACTCATGAACTTACATCTGTTATATTTGCAGATGAAGAAAAATTATTGAATTATTATGAAGATGAAGTATATGGTGTATCAAATGGAAGAAAAATAGGTTCATATGTGAATAGTGGAATTATAATGCAATGCTTTTCAAATGTAATAGATGAAATTGATTATTATAATATTTTTATTGCATTTGGAATATTTGTATTTTTCTTAACAGCAGCAATAATGTTTAACACATTAGATAAATATACAAAATCTAAAGGAGGAAAAATACTAGCTTTACTTGTAAGCTTAATTTATGTGTTAGGATATCCATTTAATAGTTTACTATTTGGGTTTGAGTATTTAAGCATGGGAATTTTAATATTACGGAACAATACTTCTTATGGTGTATTATTTTGAAAATGGAGAATTTAAATTTCCATATTATGTAATAATATTTGCATTACTTAATTTTGAACTTTTTTGCTCATACTACATGTTTGTACCATTTGCTTACCCTGCACTTTGGATATACTTTTGTGTATATAGTAAAAAACATAACAAAAAACTAATATGTAAGAGAAATATAATACTTTTAGGAATTACTTTACTTGTACCATTCATATTAGGATATATATATCATATGGCACCTGGAATATACAACATTTTTAATGTGGATGTAAATTATGCATTAAAAAATGCTTTAGATCGTTCAGCATATTTGTCTGGTAGAGGATTTGCATCTTATGGATACATATATGTTAACTTCTATTCTAATTTAATATTACTTATGCCACTTCTTATTTATTACTTGTATAATAAGGTAAAAGAGAAAAAACTGTTTTCATTTGATACAATACAACTTTTATTTTTAGTGTTGTTTATAATTCTTTTAATAATAGGAATTGCATTTGAAAAAGTATCTCCATATTATACTATGAAAAATTATTATGCATTATCTATTCTTGTATTTTACATGAATTTTAGAGGAATGATGTATATATTTGAAAAGAGTAAAAAAACACCTTTTATTATAGTTGGTGGATATATTTTATTAATATTATTTAATTTGTTTTTTATATACGCACCACTTGGAAAAGGACCTCTTAATGAAAATGAAAACATATTTAATTTTGTAGAGATATATGGCGTAAATAAGACAATTATAGTAGATAGAGAGGAAGACTATAATCAAAAAGAAATTGAGATTATGAAATATGCTAAAGCAAATTTAGATTTCCAAAATTGTCAGATAGAATTAATGGGCAATTCTGAACAATTATTGTGGGGATATGATTTGCTTAGATATGTCAACTCTGAAGATTTCTTTAAGGATGTTACTTATGGGCAGTATAGATTAGCAATAAAAGCAGTGAAAGCGCATGAAAAAATTGGAAAAGTAGACTATATGATATATTTTAATAAAAGTTATTATTTTAAACAAGCAAAAGATAAAGTTTTTGAAAATGGAAAAATTATATTTGAAAATGAAGCAGGTGGAATTATAAAATATAACAAATAGTGTAGTGCAAAGTAACTTATGAAAAATTGTAGTGTAACACAGTGTATTCCATAAAAAAATAAAATAGTATCAAATAGAAAGAAGGATAATTTATGAAATTATTATTACATACTTGTTGTGCACCATGCAGTGTATATTGTATAGACTCATTAAGAAGTGAAGGAATAGAGCCAACAGTATATTGGTTTAATCCTAATATTCATCCATATATGGAGTATAAAGCAAGACGAGATTGTTTAAAAGAATATACAAAATCTATTGGAGTAGAAGCTATATTTGAAGATAACTATGGACTTAGAGAGTTTTGTAAAAATGTTGTAAGTGATTTAGATAATAGATGTCAAAAATACTGTTACAGAGTAAGATTAGAACAAACTGCAAAATATGCAGTAGAAAATGGATATGATACAATTAGTACAACACTTCTTGTAAGCCCATATCAGAAGCATGACATATTAAAAGAACAAGCTGAAGAAATTGCAAAAAAATATGGATTAACTTTTTTATATAGAGATTTTAGAGTCGGATTTAGAGAGGGACAAGCAAAAGCAAGAGAACTAGGCTTGTATATGCAAAAATACTGTGGATGCGTATTTTCAGAGGAAGATAGGTATCAAAAACAAATAGAAAAAGATAAGATTACAGTAGTGGCGGTTTCAAAAAATGATAAAAATAAGGAGTAAACAATTTATCGACACACATTTGATAGAAATAATTCGAGGTGGGGATATTATAAATGTTTAGATTTTCAATAATAATTCCAAACTATAATGAAGAAAAATATATTAGTAGATGTCTAGAAAGCATATTCAACCAAACTATTAATAAGAAAAAGTATGAAGTTATAGTAATTGATGATGGAAGTACAGATAATAGCACAGAAATTATAAAAAAATATAATGTTAAATTATTATATTCAAACAGGTTAGGAACTGGAGGAGCAAGAAATAAAGGCTTAGAAATTGCAAAAGGAGAATACATTATTCTATTAGACGGTGATGATTATCTATATAAGAATGATGTTTTAGAAAGGCTGGATAAAGAATTAAACAATGAGGATATTGTATTTGTAAAATATAAACAAGTTTTAGGAAACCAAGAAAAGCAGATAGAAGAAAACAAAGCTTATACTTTAGGAGAACAAATTTATAAATCTTGTTATTTTTGTTGTACCTTAAAGTGTTTTAAGAAACAATTAACCGAAGGCGTAAGATACAAAGATAGGAGCTATCATGAAGATATTGCATTTACATTAGAACTAATGTGTAAAGCAAATAGTTTCTTGTATTTTGATGATATTATGTATATATATTATAAAGAAGAAAACACATCAACTGTTGATAACTATAATGTGAGAAAAGCACTAGATTTTACAATTCAGACATTAGAATATTTATATCTTGCAGATAAATATAAAGATAAAAAAGAATTTATTATTAGAAGAATAGAACAATCAAAATATGAATCAAAAGTCTCAAAGTTAATAGATTGGGTAAAAAATGATAGATCATACACTTATAAAGAATTTCTAAATAAATAAACTACTATTATAAATTCAATGCTTTGAAAATATATATGAAGACAATGAATTAGATAAGAATTCAACTATTCGAAATTTTCGAATAGTTCAAAAAGAAGGAAAAAATATTGTAATAAATCTAATGAAATAGTATTAATATAACGAAAGGAGAAATATGAATAGCTTAGAACATTTAAAAGATTTATTAATATATCAAAGTCAAAATAATCAAAACATATCGGTTGATGTGTTATATGATAATGAAGATTTTTGGTTAACACAAAAATCAATGTCAAATTTATTTGGCGTAGAAATAAATACGATAAATTATCATTTGAAGGAAATTTTTAAAACTGAAGAACTACACGAAGAATCAGTTATTCGAAAAATTCGAATAACTGCAAATGATGGAAAGAGCTATAATACGAACTTTTATAGTTTAGATGCAATTATAGCAGTTGGATATAGAGTAAATTCAAAAGAAGCAACAGATTTTAGAATTTGGGCAACTAATATATTAAAGGAATATATAAAAAAAGGTTTTGTTTTAAATGATGAATTTCTTAAAAATGGTCCTAAATTTGGTAAAGATTATTTTAAAGAATTATTAGAAAGAATTCGTTCAATTAGGACAAGCGAACGAAGAATATGGCAACAAATAACAGATATATTTGCAGAATGTAGTATTGATTATGATAAAGATTCTGAAATAACACAAAAATTCTATGCCACTGTTCAAAATAAATTTCATTATGCAATTACTGGAAATACAGCTGCTGAAATAGTATATAATAGTGCAGACCATACAAAACAAAATATGGGTTTAACGACTTGGAAAAATTCTCCAGATGGAAGAATATTAAAATCAGATGTGTTAATTGCAAAGAATTATTTAGATGAAAAGCAAATAAAACGTCTTGAAAGGGCGGTATCAGGATATTTTGATTATATTGAAGATTTAATTGAAAGAGAGAATACTTTTACAATGGAAGAATTTGCTAAAAGTATTAATGAATTTTTAGAATTTAGAAGATATGATATTTTAAAAGATAATGGTAAAATATCAAGAAAAGAAGCGGAAGAAAAAGCCGAAAAAGAATATATAGAATTTAATAAAACACAAAAAATAACTTCTGATTTTGATAAATTATTATTAGAGATTAAAAAATTAGACAATAAAAGTTAAGTATAATATAATTTTAATTGTTTGGGTTTAGTGATTGTACATAGAAGAAGATAGATATGTTAATCAAAAGGATTGTTATAAATGAGGGAGCAATATGAACAGAAAAATATATAAAATATTTATTGTAACTACTATTTTAATTATTATTCTATTTAACAGTAATAATGTATATGCGGATGACGGACTTTCAATTAATGCCAAGTCTTCATTGATTGTAGAAGTTAATTCGGGGAAAATTATATACGAAGATAATGCTAATATGCAGAATTATCCAGCATCAATTACTAAAATTTTAACAGCAATTATAGTATTAGAAAACTGTGAACTAAATGATATGGCTACCGTTTCTAAAAGTGCTATTTCAAATATTCCAATAGAATATGTCGTTACACCAGTATATGTTGGAGAAAAAATTAGTATTGAAGATCTTTTATATGCACTTATGCTAAAATCTGCAAATGATGCAGCATATGTTTTAGCAGAGCATGTTGCTGGCTCAGTAGAGGCTTTTTCTGATATGATGAATAAAAAAGCAGAGGAATTAGGATGCAAGAATTCCCATTTCGTGAATCCAAATGGAATTCACGATGAAAATCATTATACAACAGCATATGATATGTATTTAATTGCAAAATATGCTATGAAAAATGAGATATTTGCTAAAATTGTTTCTACATATCAATATACTTTATCTGCTACTAATAAATACTCAAATAAAGATAGAGTTATGGAAAATACAAATTTTTTTATAAATCCTAATAGTAAGTATTATAATAAAAGTGTTAACGGTATTAAGACTGGAACAACATCACAAGCAGGAAATTGTTTAATAACAGATATAAGGAAAAATGGCCTTGATATTATAACTATCATTTTAGGAGCTAAAACAAAAGAAAGTAGGTTTTCTGAAACAAATAAGATGATAGACTATTCATTTAGTAATTATACAAATACGAAATTGCATGAAAAAGGCGATATAATTAAAACTGTAGAAGTGAAAAAAGCAAAAAATAAAAATTTAAATTTAGTTATAAGTGATGAGATTAATGTTATTAAAAATGTGAAAATAAAAACGGAAGATATAGAACCTGAGATACTATTAAGTGAAAATATAATTGCTCCAATAAGTGCTGGACAAGAAATTGGAACAATAAAATATAATGTAGATGGATTAGAATATAGTGCAAAACTACTGGCTGCAGATAATATAGAAAGAAAAGTTTATTATAAAGAAATAATGATTGTAGGAGGAATTATTATTTTATTTGTAATAATAAAACGAAAATCTAAAAAACATAAACGATTACGTACTTATAAAAAAAATAAGTATAAAACTAAGTAAGGTTTAATTATAAATGCCTTTAAATAGGTATATAGCACTAAAAATTTACATAATTCTTTACAAATAAATAAGTTTATGATATAATATCTATATTGTTTATAATGCTTTAAGATAAAGAATTAATTTCTGAATCTTAATACTTGCACAGAATCTGGGTAAGTATAAACTATTTAGAAATTGTTTTTTTACTTGAATGTACTATAGACAAAATATTTTTTTGCAGGAGGAAAAGTACAATGTCAGAAGTTTACTCATGGACGGAAAGGCAAGAAGCACTTAAAGAATGCTTGAATAATGAGCAAATCCTCAAGCGGGATAATAACAGAGTTTGTCTTGAAGGAGAAATCTATGAATTAATCCAATTCGATCATGTTACAAAGGAAGGAAGAAAAATCAACAAGACCACAGTTTTAGTCGAGAGATTAAGTGGGAATGACGATCTCATCCCTCTTCTTATCCCAGAGGACAAATTGTCCGAGGAATTAAAAGCGGATGCAAATGGTAAACGTGTTAGGGTATATGGAGAGTTTCGCTCCTACAATTTTGCAGGGGATGATGGAAAAAGGCATGTGAAGCTCAGAGTATTTGTTCACAAAATTGAAATCATCAGTGGTGAGCAAGCTGCTGAAGATAAAAACATCGTTTACCTTGAAGGAAAACTTTGTAAAACGCCAGTTGTTAGAATGACTCCGCTTGGAAGGGTTATTACAGATTTAATTATTGCAGTACCTAAGAATAAAGGTAAATCAGATTTTATTCCATGCATCGCATGGGGTGAAAATGCATGGGAAGCAAACGAATATAGACAAAGTGATACCGTTAGGTTGTACGGAAGAATTCAGAGTAGAGAGTATTTTAAGAAATATTCCTCTGATAAAGAGGAAGGAGAATACAAGACTGCTTATGAAGTTTCCGTCGCCGAAATTGAAAAATTCTGACAAAAGTAAAGAAAATTTCTAATAAAGGAAAGGGGAGAAATCAAAATCTCCTCTTTTCTTTTTTTTGAAATTGTGATATATTAAAAAACAGAAAAATAATAAACATGGAGGTTGATTTCATGTCAAGAATTGTTTTGATAGATGGAAATAGTATATTGAATCGAGCTTTTTATGGAATAATGGGAAGCAATATGTTAAAAACAGAAGACCGGTACATACACAAATGCTGTATATGGCTTTTTATCAATCATGTTTAAAATATTAGATAATTTAGAACCAGAATATATGGCTGTTGCTTTTGATATGAAAGCACCAACTTTTAGACATAAAATGTATAGTGAGTATAAAGGAACTAGAAAGGGTATGCCAGAGGAGCTTGCTATGCAGCTACCACTTATAAAAGAAGTCTTAACGGCAATGAATATTAGAATAATTGAAAAAGAAGGATATGAAGCAGATGATATCCTAGGCACACTTGCAAAAAAAGCAGAAGGTAAAGGCCTTGATGTAACAATACTTTCAGGAGATAGAGATACATTCCAACTTGCAACAGATAAGATAACTATTAGAATTCCAAGAACAAAAGGAGGAAAGACAGAAGAAGAGGATTTTGACAGAACAAAAATATTAGAAGTATATGGTATAGAACCCAAAGGACTAATTGAAGTAAAAGGACTAATGGGAGATAATTCGGACAATATTCCAGGAGTTGCTGGAGTTGGAGAAAAAACAGCACTTGGAATAATAAAAGAATATATAACAATAGACAAGCTTTATGATGAATTAGAAAATGGAAAAGCAGATACTATAAAAGGCAAGTTAAGAGAAAAATTAATTGCAGGAAAAGACTTAGCATATCTTTCAAGAACACTTGGCACGATAAATACAGAAAGCCCATTAGAAATAGAAATTGATGGATTAGAAAGGAAAGAATGGGACAAAGAAAAAGTATTTGAAATATTCTCAAAACTTAGATTTAACAAATTTATAGATAGATTTTCATTAAGGGATATTGGAGAAGATATAAATCCTTTTGATGAAATAGAAGTAGAAGAAGATTTAAATGAAAAAGAAATAATGGGGTTGGTAGAGAATATACAAAAGAGAAAAGAAATTAAATACTTTTTGGAAACAAAAGATGTTGAAGATGAAACAAAGATAATAAAAAAAGATGTTAAGAGCTTAAGTATTATTATAGAGAATAAAGTTTATTATATCGAAGGCATGGACAGTATAAATAAATATTTTAAAATCATATTTGAAGATGAATCAATAAAAAAAATAGGATATAAACTAAAGCAAGATTACATTGTTCTAAAACAGGAAGGGATAGAATTAAAAGGATTTGAATATGATGCTGAGATTGCAGGATATATATTGGATTCTACAAGAAATAAATATGATATGGAGACTCTTAGTCTAAGATATCTAAATTTAGATTTATCAAGGTATATAAAGGTAGAAGAAAAAAAGCCAGAGCAACTTGATTTGTTTAGTATGGATGTTGAAGAAGAAACTAATCAAAACGAAATAGAAAAACAAAAGAGCATATTGTATGTATTTGCTCTAGAAAAAATGTATCCAGTCACTATGAAGCTTATAGAAGAGCAAGAAGAAATGCAACTTTTTAAGAATATTGAAATGCCAGTTGCAAGTGTCCTTGCTAAAATGCAATATAATGGAATATATATAAATAAAGAAGAACTTACCGAATTTGGGAAAAATCTTAAGGAGAAGATAGAAGAAAAAACATCAAAAATATATCAAATGTGTGGTCAAGAGTTTAATATAAATTCTCCAAAGCAACTGGGAAAAGTTTTGTTTGAAGACTTAAGGCTCCCAGTAATAAAAAAGAAAAAGACGGGATATTCTACAGATGGAGAAATACTTGAAAAACTTAAGAGTGAACATCCAGTTATAAATGAAATATTAGAATATAGACAACTTATGAAGTTAAATTCAACATATGTAGATGGAGTAGTAGTATATATAAATCCTAAAACAAATAGAATACATTCATATTTTCATCAGACAGTTACTGCAACTGGAAGAATAAGTTCGACTGAGCCAAATTTACAAAATATACCTACAAGAACAGAGCTTGGAAAACAACTTAGAAAAGTATTCAAACCACAAGAAGGATGTATTTTTGTTGATGCAGATTATTCACAAGTAGAACTTAGAGTATTTGCACATATCTCACAAGATGAAAAGATGATAAATGCTTTTAAGAATGGCATAGACATTCACAGAGAAGTCGCAGCAAGAGTACTTGGTAAAAAAATAGATGAGGTTACTTCGGCAGAAAGAACAAGCGCAAAAGCAGTAAATTTTGGCATTGTGTATGGAATAAGTGACTTTGGATTATCAGAACAATTAGGTGTTTCAGTAAAACAAGCAAAGGAATATATAGATAGTTATTTAAATAAATACACTGGAATAAATAAATACACAGAACAAACAATAAATGACGCAAAAGAAAAAGGATATGTAACAACAATGTTTGGAAGAAGAAGATATATACCAGAGCTTAATTCTGCAAATTTTATGATAAGACAATTTGGCTCAAGAGCTGCAATAAATATGCCAATACAGGGAACTGCAGCAGATATAATGAAGCTTGCAATGATAGAAGTACAAAAGAGATTAGAAGAACAGGGATTAAAAACAAAGCTAGTGCTTCAAATACATGATGAGTTATTGCTAGAAGTTCCAGTGGAGGAAGAAGAAAAAGTAAAGAAGCTTTTAAAGACATCTATGGAAAATGTAGTAGAACTTCTTGTACCACTTGTTGCAGAGGTGACAACAGGAAATGACTGGAGTGAATGCAAGTAAGGCTTGTAACAAATTTGTAATATAAATGTAATATAAAAGTACTTGATTAATAAAAACAAGTAATGTATAATAATTTTGAATAAAACTAAAGAGAGGAGAGAAAACTTATGATAAATTTGGAAAACATTAAAACTAAAATCAATGAAAGCATAGAAACAACAAAAATATATAATCGGTACCATATTTATCAGAAACGAAAACTCTTTTTGGAAGATTAACTTAAAACAAGATAATAATATATTAGGTAATATAAGGACAAATAAAACTTATATGTTTATTTAGCATATAGGTTTATTTGTCTTTTTTATTATATAAATTTTATATTTTAAAGGAGGTATTGCTAGAAAATGAAAGACAGAAACAATGCAAAGAAATTCAAAAAAGAAGGAGGTATCACACTTATTGCACTCATTATCACAATTATTATATTAGTCATTCTAGCAGCAGTGTCAATACGAGCTGTATATGAAATGGGGATTGTTGGTTACGCCATCAACGGAACTCAACAATATGCTGAGCGTTCAAAAGAAGAAAATGCAATGTTGGATGAAACAGGAAGAAGAATAGAAGATGCAGTAAGTAAAGTAAAAGAGATACAAGGAGAAAATGGAAGTGGAACAACAACTCCAACGAATCCAAGTAATCCAAGTGAACCAGAAACACCAGCAGGACTTACTCCAGGAAAAAGAGCAGATGAAAAAACAACATATACAACAGGAACAGGAGCAACAGAATATACAGCAGTAATCCCAGCAGGATGG
>Ga0310691_10000404_pt1 | contig 84421 bp, 66 predicted proteins | sample 176DNAGHGlowgp2_FD_203887 | JGI IMG/M metagenome (GOLD analysis project Ga0310691, IMG submission 203887) | Sheep rumen microbial communities from Palmerston North, Manawatu-Wanganui, New Zealand - 1766 DNA GHGlow gp2 (v2) (version 2) | ecosystem: Host-associated > Mammals > Digestive system >...
AACGCGGAGACCTCTGCGTACTCGCAGCTTTAGCTGCGTCTCTGCGCAGGATTAAATTGGCGATAGAAATAAGCTCTGCGCACTCTGCGCCTCTGCGTGGATAATGAGACATCCGAAAGTTGAGTTATTTACCATTAAACATTGAACATTGAACAGACCCCTATCCAGTCCGGAGGGCAGGGGGTGGGATCAGTGAATTATTACCTGCGGCCACCGCCACGGCTTCCGCCGCCACCGCCGCCAAAGCTACCGCCACCGCTGCGGCCACCGCCGCCGCCAAAGCCGCCTCCACGGCTTCCTCCGCCAGAGCTGCCACCACGACTTCCACCGCCGTAACTGCCCGAATTGTACGAGCGCGAAGGTGTTGATACGCTACGTTGCTGCGTTGTGGTGGTCGTAGAGCGTGTGCTGCTCGGACGCGAATAGCTGTTTGTCTGTCCCGAACGCGACCGGTCGTACGACGATGTGGTGCGCGAACGAGTGTAAGGTTCTTGAGTAGATCGTGTGGCAGCTGAACGTGATGCTGTTCGAGTGTCGCCACGCTGTCCAATTACGTTGCGTGAAGCAGAGGTCGTTTCGCGAACTGCACTGCGCACACTGCTACGACTCGAACGGTCTGTGATGGCGCTACCACTACGAGTAGCGTTGTAGATGCGGCCACCGTTGGCTAACGATCCCGTACGGATGCGGGTGTTATGGTCAAAGCGGTTGGGAGTGACTCCGTGCTGATAGCGGTTGTAACGTCCGCCCCAGCCTCCGTAGTGATAGCCATAGTGGTGATGCCATCCTGGTCCCCATCCCCAGTACGTCCAGTGGTAGGGAGAATGCCAACCCCACAGCGGTCCATACCAGCTGCTCCAGGGACCCCACGACCAGCCATATCCCCAGCCATAATGCCAGTAGAAGGGGTCGTAGTAGAAAGGATCGTAAAGATAGTCATAGGCACCCCACGTATAGACAAGGTCCCAATAGTAAGGACTGCTGAGGGCGATGCCGATACGAGGGCTGCGGAAACGCAGAATACGACGGCTGTAGTAGTAGTCCTCGTCGTTCACATAGTCATCATCATCGATATCAGCTGCATCGGCTTCGTCGTATCCCCCACTCGTCTGGTACGAACCCTCGTACCCCGTAGTGCGGCGGTTGTACTCGTCCTCGTTGCGGCTGTTGTGGTTATACACCTCGATGGTCGGTTTCTCTGCCACTACCGTAACAGTACCTGGACCGACCGTGACCTGCTGCGGCACTGTCCGGCTCTTTCTCGGAGTGAAGTACATGTCATCGTCATCCTGAGCCGACATGCACGCTGGCAGCGTCAGCAGCATGGCCATCAAGAACATCCATTTCTTCATAGTTGTACGTTGATTAAAGGGTTAAAGAATCAATTTCACGCTGCAAAATTACGCCAACTTTGGCAAAGAAAAAGGGGTTTTCCCCTAAACACAGATAGGAAAACCCCTAATAGTATAAAGAACAAAGAAGAACAAAGAAAAAAAGGAAAAGCCCTCTCGGCCGTGATGTGAACTGCAGAGAGGGCTTTTGAATCATTTCGTTGTACTACGTACTTTGTACTTTGTTCTTCATTTAATGCTCCAGGGCCATCTGATTATATTTTCGCATCACCCGCTGGTAATAACCCTCGGTGCGTGCTTTGCGCTGCATACACTTCAAGTCACCCGAATTCCACAAACGGATGGCACGTTCCATGTCGCCTTCGGGATTGAAATGCTCCTGAAAGACGATGAACATCTCGTGGCTCTTTTCCTTGGAGTAGCGGTCTTTAAGCGTAAATTTGTTGTAGCCGAGAATGATGTTGCACTGACGAACCAAAATGGGGGCAATCTGCAGACATCCGACATAACGTCCGTCGCGCGAAACAATATTGGCACGTCCCTCACTCTCCACCTGTTCGATGGCGTTCATCACGGGACCCCACTTCTTTTGCAGGTCAATCGTTACTGTGCTCTGAGCAGCAGCCGTCAGGGTTGTTATCACGATGGCTGCCAGAATGAGTTTAATTCTTCTTTTCATCATAATCTTCCTTTCTTCTATCTTCAAATTGAATACTTGGTTTAGGTAAATGCGCTGCAAAGGTATGTATTTTTATTGAATAAACAAGGAAATATATGCACTTTTTAACATTTTAACCCTCAAATTTATGTTTTTTAGCAGAATATAAAGAATGCAAGAATGCAACTGGAAAGTAACCCGCACAGAAGACGGAGAGAGGGAAAACACTACAGCCAAGTGCCAAGTTTCCGGATGATTGTTCTGGTTTGGGGAATATTTTCATTTTTTAATTTTTAATTTTCAATTTTCAATTTATTTGTCGTAACTTTGCACTCGATTATGCACTTACGCAAAGAAGAAGGAAGACAAAAGAACGATGAATCGAAAATTGCTTGAAGATTGGCTCGGCGGCAGTCTGGGCGAAAGCGTGCAGGTGGTGGCGAAGTTCGACCCCGCCGAAATGGAGCATGTGGACGCCGGAATCGAGGAGAAGGAAATTCCGATCCTGCCGCTCAGAAATATGATGCTGTTTCCCCAGACACTGCTGCCTGTGAACGTAAGCCGCGAATCTGCCCAGCTGTTGCTGAGCGATGCGGCGAAACGCAAGTGGACGATTGCTGTGTTTGGCCAGAAGAAGGAGGATGAGGAGCAACCGACGGAAAAGGATTTGTACCGAACGGGCGTTCTGGGACGTGTGGTGAAGATGCTGAAACTGCCCGACGGATCCCAGACTGCTTTTCTGCAAGGGTTGACCCGCGTCAGGCTGGTAGAGGCTCACGAGGCCGAACGATACCTGATGGGACACGTGGAGCGTTACCCCGAGGTGGAGCCTACATCGGACGACCGCGAATTTCGTGCCACGATTGAGGCTTGCAAAGAGGTGGCAGACAAGTTCATGCAACGGGGTGACGGCATGCGCATCGAGTCGTCGTTCACGCTGAACGACTTGCACAGCCGTGTGTTCTTCGTTAATTTTCTCTGCGGAAGCCTGCCGATATCGAACAAGGAGCATGTGATGCTGCTTGAGGAAACTCAGTTGGCAGAACGTGCGAAGAAACTGCTCTCAATCCTGAATCGCGAGTTTCAGTTTGCCCAACTCAAAGCGAACATCCAGATGCAGACGCACGAGGACCTGAGCCGAGGTCAGCGTGAGTATTTCCTTCGCAAGGAAATGGAGAACATCAAAGACGAACTGGGTGAGAACGATGAGGAGGAAATTGAAAAACTGCGTAAACGTGCTGCCAAAAAGAAGTGGAGCGAAGACACGCAGAAGCGCTTTGATAAAGAATTGGAAAAACTGGGGCGTCAGAGCAGTCAAAGCCCTGAATACAGCACGCAGCTGGACTATCTGAACCTGCTGCTCGACCTGCCCTGGGGAGAGATGACGAAAGACCGTCTCGACATTCGCTCGGCACAGCGCATCCTGGACCACGACCACTACGGGATGGAGGCTGTGAAGGAGCGCATTCTGGAATACCTGGCTGTGCTGAAGCTACGTGGCGACTTGAAGAGTCCGATTGTTTGCCTTTACGGCCCTCCTGGTGTGGGCAAGACTTCACTCGGACGGAGCATTGCCAAGGCTATGAAGCGCAAGTATGTGCGGGTGAGTCTGGGTGGTGTGCAGGATGAGGCGGAGATTCGTGGACACCGTCGCACCTACATCGGTGCCATGCCCGGACGCATCATAAAGGGTTTGCTGGAGGCTGGCACGTCGAACCCCGTCTTCATTCTCGACGAAATCGACAAGGTAGGCCAGAATGCTGTGCACGGAGATCCCGCCTCGGCTCTGCTTGAGGTGCTTGACCCGGAGCAAAACACGACGTTTCACGATAATTATGTGGATATGGACTACGACGTGTCGAACGTGATGTTCATTGCCACAGCCAATAACATCAGCACCATCCCTGCTCCGTTGCTCGACCGTATGGAACTAATCGAGGTGAGCGGCTATCTGACAGAGGAAAAGATTGAGATTGCACGTCGTCACCTCGTACCGAAGCAACTGGAGAATGTGGGCATGAAGCGCACGGACGTAAAGTTCGGCAAGGCTGCCTTGGAAAAAATCATCGAGGACTACACACGCGAGAGTGGTGTGCGTGAACTCGATAAGAAAATCAATAAGGTGCTGAGGAAGCGTGCACTGGAAATCGTGAAGATGGATTCTACAGAGATGGCTCAGGCAGAAACGTTGATGCCAAAGGACGTAGTGCAGATTCTGGGTACCGAACCCTTCGGCCGCGACAAGGCTGAGGAGAAGGGCGAAGTGGGTGTGGTGACCGGACTGGCATGGACCGCCGTTGGCGGTGAAATCTTGTTTGTCGAAACGTCGCTCAGCCCTGGCAAAGGCGGCAAGCTGACGCTGACAGGTAATTTGGGCGACGTGATGAAGGAGTCGGCCATGCTGGCTTTGGAATACGTAAAAGCACACGCCGAAAGACTGGGTATTAAACCTGAAACGTTCGATGAATGGAATGTGCATATCCATGTGCCGGAGGGTGCTGTACCCAAGGACGGACCGTCGGCAGGCATCACCATTGCCACCAGCATCGCCTCGGCATTCACCCACCGCTGCGTGCGTCCGCATCTGGCCATGACGGGCGAAATCACACTGCGCGGAAAGGTGCTGCCCGTCGGTGGTATCAAGGAGAAAATCTTGGCAGCCAAACGTGCTGGCATCACCGACATCATGCTATGCCACGAAAACGAGAAAAATATTAAGGACATTCCTGAGAAGTATGTCAAGGGCCTTAAGTTCCACTATGTCGAACGAGTAGAGCAGGTGCTCGACTTTGCCCTTTTGAATAATTAAAACGCAAGACTCAATTGACATTCGAAGTACAACATAGCGATACGAAGAGTAATGCACGTGCCGGTCTGATTCAGACAGGTCACGGAGCCATCGAGACGCCCATCTTCATGCCAGTCGGAACGCTGGGATCGGTGAAGGGTGTGCATTTGCATGAGTTGAAAGACGACATCAAGGCGCAGATAATCCTTGGCAACACATACCACCTGTACCTGCGACCAGGCATCGAGGTGATAGAGGCTGCTGGAGGTCTGCACAAGTTCAATGGTTTCGACCGTCCCATGCTCACGGATAGCGGCGGTTTTCAGGTATTCTCATTGGCAGACATCCGCAAACTGAGTCCGGAGGGTGCGGAGTTTCGCAGCCATATTGACGGCTCACGTCACTTCTTCACCCCAGAGCGTGTGATGGACATCGAACGTAGCATCGGTGCCGACATTATGATGGCGTTCGACGAATGCCCTCCTGGTACGGCAGAATACAGTTACGCAAAGAAATCACTCGACCTGACTGAGCAATGGCTCGACCGTTGCATCCAGCGTTATCGGGAGACAGAGCCGAAGTACGGATACCACCAGAGCCTGTTCCCCATCGTACAGGGCTGTACCTACAAAGACCTGCGCCAACGTGCTGCAGAGAAGATTGCTGCCCTCGACATGGACGGTTATGCCATTGGAGGACTGGCTGTAGGCGAACCTACCGATGTGATGTACGAGATGATTGAAGTAGTGAACGCCATTCTGCCTAAGTCGAAGCCTCGCTACCTCATGGGCGTCGGCACACCGCAAAATATCCTTGAAGGTATTGAACGTGGTGTTGATATGTTCGACTGTGTGATGCCGACGCGCAACGGCCGCAATGCCATGATTTTCACTTGGCATGGCACCATCAACCTTCGAAACAAGAAGTGGGAGATGGACTTCACCCCACTCGACCCTGAAGGCACGTCGTATGTAGATACCTCTTACACGCGTGCGTACGTGCATCATTTATTTAAGGCACAGGAATTGCTGGCCATGCAAGTGGCTTCGATTCACAACCTGGCTTTCTACCTCGAACTGGTGCAGACAGCCCGTCAGCACATCATCGCTGGCGACTTCACCCAATGGAAAAGCACTGTGATCAACGAACTGGGACGTAGGCTATGAGATGGATTGACAGAGTGATGCGACGTCTGCTGGGGCGTCATGCACAACCCCTGCATGCTAAGCTGATGGGATTGAGTCGTGTGACCGAATGGCTGAAAGCACATTCGCCTGTCTCACGTCTCGACCGTTATCTCATTGGCAAGTTCCTCGGCACCTACTTCTTTTCGATCATTCTCATCATCTCCATCGCGGTGGTGTTCGACATCAACGAGAACATAGACAAGTTCCTCACTCGTAACGCTACGATGAAGGAAATCTTCTTCGATTACTACCTCAACTTCATCCCATACTATTCCAACCTCTTCAGCCAGCTGTTCGTATTTATCTCTGTGATTTTTTTTACGACGAAACTCGCTGAGAATTCCGAAATCATCGCCATGATGTCCACAGGTGTGAGTTTTCCACGCCTTGTGCGCCCCTACCTCATCTCTGCAGCTATCATCGCTGTACTCTCTTTTCTGTTAGGCAGTTATGTCATTCCACGAGGCAATGTGAAGCGGGTGAAGTTTGAAAACACCTACAAGCGGCGCAACGTGCCTACCTACACCGCCAACGTGCAACTCGAGGTTGACACCGGAGTGATTGCCTACATCAGCCGATACGAAAATCAGTTTAAGACGGGCTACGACTTCACCCTCGACAAGTTTGTCAACAAACAGCTCGTCAGCCGCCTTCAAGCCATGTCGATTCAGTACGACTCCCTCTCTGCCGAGCCTTACCACTGGATCATTAACAACTACCAGATACGTGACCTGCAAGGCCGTCGCGAAGTGATTACCAAGGGCACTCGCATCGACTCCATCATCCAGATGGAACCGCAAGATTTCCTCATCACAAAGGGACAGCAGGAGACACTCACCTCGCCGGAACTGGCTACCTACATCGAACGTCAGAAACAGCGAGGATTTGCCAACATCAAAGAGTTTGAGGTCGAATACTGGAAACGCGGTGCCTCCGCCTTTGCCACCTTCATCCTCACAATCATCGGTGTCAGCATCTCGGCACGGAAACGTAAGAACGGTATGGGCATTGCACTGGGAATTGGTCTCGGCCTCATCCTGGCCTACATCATGTTCCAGACCATCTCCTCAACCTTTGCCATCAATGCCAACATGCACCCAGCCCTGGCATCCTGGCTCCCCAACATCGTCTATGCCTTCATCGCATATTATTTCTATAAGAAAGCCCCAAGATAGTTTCAGTTGTTGAACGTGAAGAGTGAAGTGAAGACTGATGCCATCGCTTCACGCCCAGCAAAGCGGTCGTTTCACGTTCAGCACTAAACATTAAACGCTAACTCTTAATTCTTAATTTATAAAGTGTATTTCGACGAACTACCCCTTGACGATACCATTCTCGATGCGCTCGACGCCATGAATTTCGAGGAGTGTACGCCCATTCAAGAAAAAGCCATTCCCCCCCTGCTCCAAGGTCACGACCTCATCGGCGTGGCACAGACAGGAACAGGAAAGACGGCTGCCTATCTGCTGCCCGTACTCAACGAACTGTGCTCCGGCGACTATCCGCAGGATGCCATCAACTGCCTCATCATGGCACCAACCCGAGAACTCGTTCAGCAGATCGACCAGCAAGTCGAGGCCTTCTCCTATTTCATGCCCATCAGCAGCGTAGCCGTCTATGGCGGCAACGACGGCATACGGTTCGAGCAGGAACGCCGCGGACTCACCCTCGGTGCCGACATCATCATCGCCACACCTGGCCGACTCATCTCCCACCTCGCATCGGGAAAGATTGACTTCTCCAACATTTCCTTCTTCATCCTCGACGAAGCCGACCGCATGCTCGACATGGGCTTCTACGACGACATCATGAAGATTGCCAGCCATCTGCCAGACCATCGCCAGACCATCATGTTCTCGGCAACCATGCCCAACGACATCCAACGTCTGGCACACAACATCCTAGACAACCCCGTCGAGGTCAAAATCGCCGTCAGCAAGCCTGCCGAGAAGATTCAACAGATTGCCTACATCTGCTACGACGGCATGAAAGACAACATCGTTCGCAGCGTCGTGGAGCACTGCCCCTTTGCCAGTAACGAGGGAGAGAGTGTCGAGCGTGTCATCATTTTCTGTGCCAAGAAAACCAAGGTGCGCGAGTTGGGACGCACGTTCCGCATGAAAGGTCTCAAAGTGGGAGCCATGCACAGCGACCTCGAACAAAAAGAGCGTGACGAAATCATGCGTGACTTCCGCAACGGACACATCAACATCCTCATTGCCACCGACATCGTCAGCCGCGGCATCGACATCGACGATATCCAGATGGTCATCAACTACGATACGCCACGCGACCCCGAGGACTACGTCCACCGCATCGGACGCACCGCACGAGCCAACCGCGACGGTATGGCTGTCACCTTAGTCACCGAACGCGACTACCCGAACCTGCTGAAAATTGAAAAACTGATTGAAAAGGAAATACCCAAACCCGACCTGCCGGAAGGGTGTGGCGAAAAGCCTGACATCAGCCATAAATCCATACATCGTAAATCCGCAAATCGCAATTCAGATGGTACATCTCACCGTCGACATCGGCAACACAGCCACCAAGGCAGCGATTCACGTCGTCGCCGCGGAGGACGCCGTCGTGGAGGCAAAAAGTCTGCGAACGACGGCTCCACTCCTGCACCACAGGGTTGAGGGCCACGACCTCGCGTGGCTCAGCGACTTCGTAGCTGGACACGCAGTCGATGCCTGCATCGTTTCATCGACAGCCGACATCACCCCCGACATCTGGCAACACATCAGCAGTCTGGGCATCCCCCATGTGGTCCGCTTCGACCACACGACGCCCATCCCGCTCACCAACTGCTACTCGACACCTCAGACCCTTGGCCCAGACCGCCTTGCAGCCGCCATCGGAGCCTGGTACGAGAACCGTGAGCGAACCGGACGACACACCCCAGTGCTCATCATCGACGTTGGTACAGCCATCACCTACGACCTCGTCACCGCCGACGGCCAATACCTCGGCGGCAACATCTCGCCAGGCATCCAACTCCGATTCCTTGCCCTACACGAACACACCGCCCACCTTCCGTTGGTAGAGATTCTTGAAGCAGGACCAGAGGAAATCGGTATCTCTACCTCAACAGCCATCCTCCATGGCGTCATCGACGGTGTTCGGCACGAAATCGAAGGGTTCATACGTGAATTTTCCTTAAAAAATCCCCTACTTTCTGTTTTTTTAACAGGCGGAGACACGATAAATTTTTCAGAAAGCACAAAAAATCGTATTTTTGCAGACAAATTTCTCGTCTCAAAAGGACTGGACCTCGTCCTGCAGCACAACAATCAATGAACAATGAAACGATTTGCACGAATTATTTTAGCGTTTAACATTTCACTTTTCGCACTCACCGCGTTAGCCCAGAACGGCATCAACTCGCCCTACTCACGCTATGGTTTCGGCATGTTGTCCGACCGCGCCACCGGCTTCAACAAAGGTATGGGCGGAGTGGCACAAGGCTTTCGCCACGGCCAGCAGATCAACGTAGGCAACCCCGCCTCCTATTCCGCCATCGACTCGCTCACCGCCCTCTTCGACCTCGGACTCTCCGTCTTCAACGGCAACTACAAGATGGGCAACCTGCAGCAGAACGCCAAGAACGCATCGTTCGACTACTTCGCTTTCCAGTTCCGTGCCTTCCGCCACGTTGGAGTCACCATCGGACTGCTCCCCTACTCCAACATCAAATACAGCTTCGCCTCAGCCACCAGCAGCGTACCAGGCAGCGAAACCATCACTTCCACCTCCACTTTCACCGGCGACGGAGGACTTCGTCAGGTATTCATCGGAGCCGGCTGGCAGCCATTTCGATTCATCTCCGTCGGCGTCAACGCAGGCTACCTCTACGGCGACTACACCCACACCTCCAATTCCACTTTCAGCGACGCCAGTGCCTTCAGTATGCAGCGCACCTACACCGCCGACATCACCACCTATAAGCTCGACTTCGGACTCCAGCTCATGTTTCCCCTCACAGCCAAGGACCAGCTCACACTCGGAGCCACCTACGGCTTAGGACACGACCTCCCCAACCGAGCCATCCGCAGCACACAGACCATCAACGGCACCACCACAACCACCACAGCCGACACCATCGCCCGAGCCTTCCAACTCCCACACTCCTTCGACATCGGACTCACCTATGCCCACACCAACAAGTGGCGCATCGGAGCCGATTTCAGCCTCGAGAAGTGGAGCGATGCCAGATTCCCCTCGCAAGACACCAACGGCACAGGAGCCTACACCTCGACCACAGGACAACTCTACGACCGCATGAAAGTAGCCCTGGGAGGCGAATTCACGCCCAACCCCTACGGCCGCTTCCTCCAGCGCATCTCCTACCGCGCCGGCGGCTACTACAGCCAGTCCTACGCCCGTGCCGACCTCAGCGGCACCGTCACCGACAAGCCCTATGAATACGGTGTCTCAGCCGGCGTCTCCGTCCCCATCACCAGCCGCCACATCTGGGGAGCCAAAACCCCACGGCTCAACATATCCTTCCAGTGGGTGCATAGCAACATCCCCTACCTCAGCCATGCCGGCGGCCATCAGAACACCCTCACCGAAAACTACCTACGTCTGAGCGTCGGACTCACCTTCAGCGAACGCTGGTTCCAGAAGTGGAAAGTACAATAAAAACCATACTCCATATCGTTGAACGAAGGATGAAATTCCTTGTACTTAGTACCTTGTACTTAGCACACCGCGAAGTATCATGACGAAGTACCTGAAACACCAGTCAACCAGGGAGAACACTCTGCGCTCCTTGTTCCTTGTACTTTGTACTTCGTACTTAGTACTTCTTTTTTCATGCGCTTCCGACGACCACCACTACGCACCCGTCATCGACCATCGCGACTCACTGCCCGTGCTCCAGTCGGTCGGAGTCTCCACCCTCATCTCCGACTCAGGCATCATCCGCTATCGCATCATTTCTGAGGACTGGTTCATCTACGACCGCAAGCAGCCCACCTACTGGTCGTTCGAGAAAGGACTCTACATCGAAAAGTTCGACGAACAATATCACGTCGATGCCTTTATCAACTGCGACACAGCCTATTACTTCGACCAGCTACACCTGTGGGAACTGCGAGGTCGTGTACTCGTCAAGAACCTCAAGGGCGAAACCTTCCGCACCTCGCTCCTTTATTGGAATCAAGATCAGCACCGCATCTACTCACCCGCCTATATGCGTATCCAAGGCATCGACCAGGAACTCGACGGCTATGATTTCTCATCCAACGAACAGATGACCGAATACCGCATCCACTCTTCGTCCGGAGCATTCCCCGTCGATGACGACGAAACGCCCCACCCCGACGAGCAGACGGTAGCCGAGCACAACGATACGACACCGCCCGTCGCCACCCTGCCGACAGGCAATAAAGCACCAGCCGCCAATGGTCCGTCCATTGGCATCCCGCCTCGTCGTCCCAACCACACCCCGAGGTCTTCCGAATCGACACAAGCTATAAAACCTCCTGTCAATCCGCGCCGTATCATCCCTCGTAAATAATCCGTGACCGTCGTCCGTAACTAAAAACGTCTGAACAACAATTTGGAGACCATCTCATTTTCCCCGATAAGCAGATGCCTATCGGGGTTTATAATGCCGTCATTTCGCCGAAGTTTTCATCAGTTCGATTTGTCGAAGAACACGCTGTTGGCCACATGAACGAAGGAATGCGACTGGCGAACAGCAGGTTCGGAAACGGAGTAGGGGATGGATGAAAAGGGGGCTTTTTCATTCGGATTTAGTGTATATCATACAAAAAAACACAAAAAAAGGGCGACGGATGGTGGTAAATTCATGATTTATCCGTATCTTTGTGCGATTTTTTGGGATTCTTCCCGCGAAGTCGGAAACCGAATCAAATAAAACAACAAATAAAAAACTAAAAATCAACAAATGGCAGTATTACAAAAAATCAGGAATCGCGGCGTCTTGCTCGTTTCCGCAATCGCCATCGCCCTGTTCCTCTTTGTCATCGGGGACTTGCTCAGAGGCGGTGAAGGACTGATCAATCAGTCGAAACAGACAGTGGGTGAAATCAATGGCTCGAAGGTCAGCATTCAGGACTATCAGACGCTGTTTGAGGAGTTCCAGGTGTGGCAGGAAATCGCCCAGCAGAAGACTTCTTCGTCGGAGGACGAGAACAATCAGCTCAAGGATATGGCCTGGCAGACTTACGTACAGAACCAGCTGATCGAGGCCGAATGCGAGAAGCTGGGTCTGTCGGTGACCGACGAGGAGGTGGCTGACATGATTCGTCTCGGCGCCAGCCAGCTGCTGCAGGTTCCGGTGTTTGCCAACCAGCAGACGGGTCGTTTCGACTATGCTCAGCTGCAAATGTTCCTCAGCGAGTACAAAAAGCTGAAGGATGGTGGAGAACAGGTGCCCGAAGCCTACGAAAAGATTTACAAATACTACATGTTTGCCCAGAAGCAGATGCGCAGCCAGGCTCTGGCCGGCAAGTATCAGGCCCTGCTCGCCGGTTGCGTGATGTCGAACCCCGTCGAGGCTAAGATGGGCTTCGATGCCCGCTCGACGGAGAGCGAGGTGCTGCTCGTCAGCCTGCCCCTCTCGACCGTTGCCGATGACAAGGTAAGCGTCAGCGACGATGAGGTGAAGGCTAAATATACAGCCGACAAGGAAAAGTATCGCCAGTGGGTAGAGACTCGCGACGTGAAGATGATTGACGTGGCTGTCACTGCCAGCGAAGCCGACCGCAAGGCTATGGAGGACAACATGCAGGAGATCTACACCGCTCTGGCTGCTGCTCAGGGTACGACCGATGCTGGCAACGTGGTTCGTCAGAATTCGTCGCTCTATCCCTACTCTGACACGAAGAAGCAGAAGGAAGCTTTCCCGCAGATGATTGCTTCCCACCTCGAGGGCGACTCGACCGCCGTGGCTGTGGGTCAGACGATGAAACCGACCTACGACGCGATGTCGAACACTTACTACACCTTCAAGGTGCTGGCAAAGGTGACCGAACCCGACTCTGTGCTCTTCCGCCAGCTCGCCGTCATCGGCAAGGATGAGAAGGATGCCGACACGAAGGCCGACAGCATCGTCGGTGCTCTCACCAACGGGGCTGACTTCAAGGCGCTGGCTAAGAAGTACAACCAGCAGGGCGACTCGGCTTGGATTGCTACTGCACAGTATCAGCAGGCTGCCCTCGATGCCGACAATGCCTCGTTTGTCAACACACTGTATGCCATGCAGAAGGGTGAGGTGCGCAAACTGAAGTTCACCAACGGCAACACTGTCATCCTGAAGGTGGAAGACCAGCGTCATCCCGTGACCAAGTACAACGTTGCTGCCGTGGTCAAGGAACTGCGTTTCTCGGACGATACCTACAGCACTGCTTACAACAAGTTCAGCTCGTTCGTTGCTGCCAATCCGACTATGGAACAGATGGAGGCTAACGCCGAGAAGAACGGTTACACTGTTCGTCCAGTCAATGATATCCCCAGCAGTCAGCACAACATTGCCGGCATCCACAACACTCGCGAAGCTGTGAAGTGGCTCTTCGACGAGGCTAAGCCTGGCAGCGTATCGCAACTCTACGAATGTGGCGACAACGACCACCTGCTCGTCCTCTCGCTGACAGGCATCAACAAGGAGGGTTATACCTCACAGGAAAAGGCAGCTGAAGGCATCAAGCAACAGCTGATCAACGAGAAGAAGATTGAGAAGCTTTTGGCCGACAACAAGGGTGTGAACAGCATTGCAGCTGCCCAGAAGATTCAGGGTGCTGTGGTTGACACGGTGAGTCACATTACTTTCGCCAACCCCACCTTCGTCAGCGCTACCATGGCCAGCGAACCTGCAGTCAGCAGCGCTGCCAGCAAGACGCAGAAGGGCCAGTTTGCAGGTCCCATCAAGGGTAACAACGGCGTATATATGCTCCAGGTGCTCGACAAGAAAACTACCGACGCCAAGTATGACGAGAAGGCCGAACTGGCACAGGCTGCCAACACGAACTTCCGCTACGTCAGCCAGAGCCTGCTCAACGACCTCTATATGAAGGCCAACGTGAAGGACGCCCGCTACAAGTTCTTCTAAACAAGTTGACAAGTTCATACAACAATCCCCTGTAAGCATCACGCTTGCAGGGGATTGTTGTAAGTTTCGAAAGTTAAGAAGTTAAGGAGTTAAGACTTTTCACTTTTTACTTTTCACTTTTTAATATAGGCCGACTCCGTCGGGAAATTATTCGATTAACATCAGACGTTTTCTCGCCATGACAAAGTTCAAACAAGTTTGACTTTGTTCATTTGGCTGAACGAAAACGTTCAAATTGTTTCCAAAATTTCACAAATTTAATTTGTTTAATTTGGACCAAATTTGTAAAATTTCCACACGAAGTGTGCCTATATTAAAAATTTATAACGGAAACAAACAGAAAAAAAGACAAAACGGAAATTTCCGGCCTTTCCGATTCTTTCCATTATAACTTAAGAACTCAAAATCTTAAAAACTCAAAAACTATTCGTACACCACGTCTATTGTCTCCTTCACATGTTCGCTGTCGTTGGTGATGAGGAGCACACGGGGCAGCGACTTGACCGTCTTCAGATATTTGGCCACGAGCGTGATCTCCATGTTGATGGTCTCGCCTGGCACAATATCACGCTTGGGAAGAGCAACCTGAATGGCATTGTTGAACACCTGCAGGGCACTGATGTGGAGGATACCCGTGCCAGTATTGGTAAGGGATACACGTCCCTTGAGTTTCGATTTCCGACCGAGGCGTCCCAGGTTCAGTTCGTGGGTCGAGAGGGTGAGCGTTGGATGACTCAGTTCGCTGCTGAACGTATTGACATCGGGCAGCAGAACTGCCGAAACGACGATTTCGTTCTCACTGCTCACCTTGTCGCCACTGAATCGTGCCAGATAGATGCTTGTCTGGTTCAGACCGTCGTTGTGCAAACCGTCGCTGTGCAGGGTGAGGTCGATGAATCCACGACGACCACGAGCCAGCATCTCGGGCTTATAAACCGCCGTGATGTACGAAGGCAGGTGCATGAGCTGTGGTGTATAAACCTCGTGTGAGTCGTTCCATATCTCGATACGGGCTGTCGCAGAATCACCGCGATAGACATCGGAGAACTCAACGTTGGCTGTGCTGAGTGCGATGTCACCAATGCGAGTGGGATAGAGTTCTGCCACGGTCTGCCGGTTGCCCGATGTGACCACTCCCTTCATACGCAAGCGTACAGGACTTTCTGTTCCATTGGTCTTGACGAGGATGATGCGGTCGAAGTGTCCGAGCAGATTGGCGTCGTAGGTCACAGAAATCGTTCCTTCTCCACCCTTCTCAATGGTGCCCTGTGTCCAGCTGGGTTTCAGACAGCCGCAACCAGCATTGACATCTTCGATACGCAGCGGCATCCGGTCTTTGTTTTTGAACGAAAACACGGCTGTAACGGGCTTGTGCCACAGCGTTGAGCCCACATTCACAGTGGTCTGCGAGAACGATGGTTTTTGAGCCGAAATCGTCAGCGTCAGCCCCGCAGCAAAACATACAAGAGTGCTATACAAACGTTTCATCATATTCACTTTTAAGTTTTTAAGTTTTCACTTTTCACTTTTATCTTTTAACTTTTAACTTTTAACTTTTAATACTTCCCCGTCATAGGCCAGATGCACATGATTGGGCAGTTGTTGTTCCTCCTCGGCATGAGGCAGGATATGGTGAGACATGTGGATAAGCCAAGTCTCAGGACTGCCGATGCGATGGGTAAACTCGATGGCCTCTTCGATCGTCTGATGCGTCATGTGCTGTTCGTGGCGCAAGCCATTGAGTATCATTGTCTGAACACCTTGCAGCATAGCTACATCCTCGTTGGGCATCGACTTCATATCCGTGATGTATGCAAAGTCGCCGATACGGAAACCGAGAATGGGCAATTTGCCGTGCATCACTCGAAGTGGCATCACCTCCACCCCACCGATGTGTAGTGCCTGATGCGGTTCGATTTCCTCCAAGTCGATAGAGGGAACCCCTGGGTAGCGGCGATCCTTCGGTGTAAAGCAGTATGGAATACGCTGGCGCAGATGCTCAGCACAGAAATGCTCGGCATATACCACCACATCGCCAAAGATACTGAAGGGACGCAGGTCGTCAAGCCCGCCTACATGATCGTAATGCTCATGAGTGATGAGAATAGCGTCGAGGCGTTGGAAGTCAATACCTAACATCTGCTCACGAAAGTCCGGACCGCAGTCGATGAGGATTCGACGCACACCTTCAGGAGCCGTCGCGTCGTCCACCTCGATGAGCGAACTGCAACGCAGCCGACGGTCGCGGGGATCCGTACTGGTGCACACTCGGCAGCGGCACCCGATTTGTGGCACACCGGTCGATGTTCCTGTTCCAAGGATGGTTATCTTCATCATATCACGTTGACTTCAGGATGTATGCTGATACCGAACTTTTCCCAAACTGCTGCACAAACTGCATCACTCAAGCGCAGGATGTCCTGTCCACTGGCGCCACCACGATTCACCAGCACCAATGCTTGGCGACTGTGCACCGCAGCTGCTCCCAGCGACTTTCCCTTCCATCCGCTCTGCTCGATGAGCCATCCGGCAGGAATCTTCACCCCGTTCGGCACATCGTAGAAGGGCATCATGGGATATTCCTGCCGCAGCGCTTCAAACTTCTCGCGGCTCACCACGGGATTGACAAAGAAACTGCCTGCATTGCCCATCACAGCAGGGTCAGGCAGTTTTTCGCGTCGTATCTTAATAATGACGTTGCGAACCGATTCCGCTGTCACTTCGCTGTTAGGGTTAAGGTGGCTGCATATGTTTCCGTAGTCGAGGCGTGGATGAAACGTTTTCGAGAGTCGATACAGGACATATGTCACCGCATAACGGCCGCGCCATTCCTGCTTGAAGATGCTTTGACGATAGCCATAGTGGCACTCGGCATTCGTGAAAGTGCGGCTCTCTCCTGTATGCAGGTCCACACATTCTACTCGCTCTATCACGTCCTTGGCTTCCACACCATAGGCTCCGATATTCTGTACAGCACTGGCACCAACCTCACCAGGGATGAGTGAAAGGTTTTCGATGCCATACCATCTATGGGCAATCGTTTCGGCCACCAAATCGTCCCACATCATGCCGGCACCCACTCGCACGAGCACGCTGTCGGCATCTTCGTCCACTTGCTCCACACCCAGAATCCGGCTATGGAGCACCACGCCGTCGAAGTTTTGCGTAAACAGCAGATTACTGCCTCCGCCTATGTGTAGCACACGCTTCTGAATGAGGTCAGGAACAAGGCTTTTCAGTTCATCCACCGTCTCATACTCCACATATTCAGCTGCTCGAACTTCGATTCCGAAGGTATTGTATATCTGTGCATTAAAAGTCGATTTCATAGAGTTGCCAACGACCATCCGTACGGTCGAATTTATATTTCACAAACAAGCTGTTGCTCAGACCTTCCATCAGCAGAATCTTTCGGTTCTCACTCAGTGCAGCCTGCCCATAGTCGATGGCTGTCATCGTACTGGTCGGCAGTGGCATCTGGTCGCGAAACTCCGGCCATTCCTCTTCCGTCAGTTCAGTTTCGCCACCTTCTTCTTCATCCCCAGCCTCGCTGACGAGCCTGAGCGGAAAGTCGATGGATTGACGTTGAAACAGGGTATCGTTGGCAAACTGGCTGTAGAATTCGAGGAAAGAGCCTTGCGGCGAATGGGTGATGGATTTCGCGTCGTAGTCAGTCAGCATCCATTTGCCCTGCACCCGCTGGAAATGATAACGATCCATCGTCTGCTGAAGCAAGTTGATATGATCCACTGCCACCGCATTGACCGACGTGTCGTTCTGAGCTGCCATGTCCGTTTCGCGGTCGTAAATCACAGCATAGAATTCCTGCGGTTCGAAAGCTCCACGCTCCTCCCACTCCGCCTGCGTCATCGACTCGCCGTCTCCTTTCGCTGAGGAAAGGGGGAAGTTGACACGTTGCGACTGATACCTGCTGTCGGTGGTAAAGGCATAGAAAAAGTCAGCAAAAAGCATATCGGCAGTCTCTGGCTCAGGTTCATCGTCGTAGAGCATGAGGCTATCGACAAATTCTTCCTCTGCTTCTGGCACAGAATCCGTCGGCACTTGCTCCGTGTCTGGCGTACTGCCATGGCACGACGACAGTAGTACAACCACCGTCAGCAGTAAGCATAAAAATGGATTCTTGGAGTTCGAAAATATCATGATTTTGAAAAATTACTGCAAAGTTAGTGTTTCTTTTTCACTTAGACGTTAAAATTTAGACAAAAATGCGTAACTTTGCAGTCAATTCAAAGATTAAACGCAAGAAAAATGTTAGAACGTATCAAACAGATGCTTGCCGAGGTCGATGCACTCCAGGCAAAGACCGCCGACGATGTCGAGGCGCTACGCATCAAATACCTGAGCAAGAAGGGCGAAATCACCGCCCTGATGAACGATTTCCGTCTGGTTCCTGCCGAGCAGAAGAAGCAGGTAGGTATCGCCATCAACGAACTGAAGAACCGCGCCATGGAGCGCATCAGCGAGCTGAAGCAGACCTTCGCCTCAAAGGACACTCAGCAGGACGACCTTGACCTCAGCCGCACTGCCTACCCCACTCCCCTCGGCACACGCCATCCGCTCACACTGGTGAAGAACGAGATTATCGACATCTTTGCCCGTCTCGGTTTCTCGCTGGCCGAAGGTCCTGAAGTAGAAGACGACTGGCACGTGTTCTCGTCGATGAACTTCCCCGACGACCACCCTGCCCGCGATATGCAGGACACCTTCTTCGTCGAGAGCCATCCCGACATCATCCTGCGCACCCATACCAGCAGTGTTCAGGCACGAGTGATGGAGCACACTCAGCCCCCCATCCGTGTCATCTGCCCAGGCCGTGTCTATCGCAACGAAGCCATCTCCGCCCGTGCCCACTGTTTCTTCCATCAGGTCGAGGGACTCTACGTTGACAAGGACGTTTCTTTCACCGACCTCAAGCAAGTCCTGCTGCTCTTTGCCAAGGAGATGTTCGGCAACGACACGAAGATTCGTCTGCGTCCCTCCTATTTCCCGTTCACCGAACCTTCGGCAGAGATGGACGTCAGCTGCACCATTTGTGGTGGTAAGGGCTGTGCCATGTGTAAAGGATCGGGCTGGCTTGAAATTCTCGGTTGCGGCATGGTCCACCCCAACGTTCTCGCAGCCAACGGCATCGACCCGACCCAGTATAAGGGCTACGCCTTCGGTATGGGCATCGAGCGCATCGCCAACCTCAAGTATCAGGTGCGTGACCTCCGCCTCTTCTCTGAGAACGACGTCCGCTTCCTTCGCGAATTTGAGGCCGCAAACTAACACTATAGGCCCTTTGATTCGTCATAAGCTCCTTACAAATATAGCACGAATGTCAGAGATGCGGCATTCGTGCTATTTTTTGTACATCCGAAAGTTTTAACTCAAACACAGCAGTGAGTTATATCATGAGGATTAAGGAAGTAATTTATTGGGGAAATAGTTCTTTAGATACTCCCCTATTTTCAAACTCTCTTCATCATCTTCTTTGAGATCGTAGACTGATTTATCATAGATAGATTCATTGAGGACGAGATGTGCAGTCCTGCATAATTTCATGGCCTCTGTTTCGCCAATTTTCTTCAACTCCTTCTTCCTACCGAGAAAAGTATTGAATTCATAATTACCGTGCTCAGTGATGATTCCTAAATAACAGCCATGCAACGTGCGGAACAACGTTGTTAACTTGTTATTATCCTCAAACGTAAACACGATTGACCAAAATTTAGGGTCAACAACCTTCATCCAAGGGATGACTTCTCCTTGCTGAATAATGAGGGGTGCATAATCACCACCCAAACAGTCAGACTTAATCTTCAAGGTTGCTTCGATACCTCTCTCCCTGAACCTCTTCAGTGCGTGAGAAGTAATTCGGATAAAATATGGCTTCTTGTTAGAAAAGCCTCTAACTATATAGTATTCTTTTTTACCATTTGCAGCCTCAGCTTTGCACGCCGCCTTATGATTCCAATATGGTGCTTTTTTCATATTCACACAGACTACACAGTGCCAGTCGTTGTTATTTTTATTCGTGTGAATGGTATAATTGAAATCATAGTCCACGTCGATTCCACAACGTCCCTGCTTCAGAAGTCGATTGATTTCTTTCTTGGCAATTTTCTTTGCTTCTTTGGCAACAATCTCGCGGTCATAGACGAGTTCTTCCAATATCTTATCTTCCGATAGTCCTGGTATAATCATAGCGTAGAGACATATTCCCATTAGGTGGACTTGCCCCACATAGGGATAAGTCCGTCTGATGGTTTGTGACACAACATTTTTCAACGGTTTCCTTTCGACCTGTTATGTGTCTTGCAAAGCATCTGGCAGTTGTCAATGCTCGTGGCACCACCTTTGCTCCAGGCAGAGACGTGGTCGGCATCCATCTCCGAGAGTTTCCACATCTTCTTGCGGTTAGCCTCGTGTCCTAGGGCACAGAGCGGACAGTTGCTCACGTCGTGCAGGGCAGCTTCGGCCGTCTGACGCTGATAGACCTTGCGTTTCGTTGCTTCGTCGAAGATGCGGATGTCCAATAGTTTCTTGTCTGTGCAGCCTCCCAACACATACTCGAAAATGCCTTTGCGGTTCTTCACGTAAGGGTCGGCATATAGATCATGCACCTGCTTAGCAAGCGATTCTGCATTGTAGGGCTGCGAGTGATACGTTTCGTAGAGCCGTCCCCATTCCAGCCCGCGCATCTCGCTCTCGACATCGGTAAATACAGAACCAATCCAGTCAATCACTGTGTTGAAGTAGCGACGCAGTTCGTCAATGTTCGAGTCGTGGCGGTGCAAGCTCATGTAACCTTTCACATCGTCGCGACTCACCCACTGTAAGGCACGTTCGAGATAGTCCTGACGATTGACGGCACCTAGGATGTAAGCACTCCATTTCTGCACGTTGGCATTCTGCGAATTGCTGAACTCCTGCTTGGCCAGTGTTACAAACTCGCCGCTATAGACGGCATTGAGCAGTTCCTGACGATTGAGGGGAACTCCAGCGATATTCACCGTCTCAAACCACTTGCGAATTTCGTCCTCCGTCCCTTCGCACTCATACACCAGCAGTTCCATATTGAGCAGCCGCTGTTGCTGCTCCTGCGAGAGGCTGCTGAAGTAGTGCGGAATGCCGTCGTCGTCGATGATTGCAAACTTGTTGGTCACGAAGCGTCCGAGCGAGGTGATACGCTGCTGTCCGTCGAGCACCTCCCAGCGGTCGTCGCCAGCCTTGTTGAAATAGAACACCCCCAAGGGATAGCGGTGAAGAGCCGACTGCACCACGGCTACGTCTTTCTTGCCATCGGCATAGATGTAGTTGCGTTGATACTCTGGCTGAATGGTCAGACGTCCTGAAAGACCGTACAGTCCCCTGCCTTCCAGTTCGTTATAGACAAAGCCGTCGCAGACTTCGCCTACTGTGTAGGTTTTTAGTGTTGTTTCCATACGTTATTGGATTTTGCGGATAAGGATTCGTGCATATTTTCTAACACCACAGACAAAAGGATAGCCAAAATTATGTTCGTCTATGTTGGTGTTAGCCATTTGTCCTAATATTTCAAACTGTTCAGGACAATACTTATCAAGAAATGAGATAGGTACCCCCATCACCCCGTCATAGTCGCTGGGGATGGCATCGGTGAAAGGTACTTCGATGGCATCGTAGTTATCGTAATGGTCGTAGGCAGGCTTTCCCTTGATTTCCTTGTGTCGGCTGTATTTCAGATTGTCTTCCATTGTCATCAGTTGCAGAGGCTGGTGACGACGACCATGTTCAAGATTCGTCATCCAACAACAATTCCTAAACTTCACAAGTCCCGTACTCTCATCATATACTCCATCAGCATAATCGGTCTTGCCTACTATTCGGAAATACGCATTGCCACTCTGAAAGCCATTACCCAACCACAATCGATTCTCCTTTATTAATGGAAAGATCTCTTTGTAGGTTATGGCATTCATACTACCTATGAGAATACATTTCTTCTCCGCCTCCATAATCCACGCGACAAACTCCCTGAAAAGCGAAAACGGAGGATTGGTGACGATGATGTCGGCCTCGTCACGCAGCCGGGTCACTTCGTGACTGCGGAAGTCGCCGTCTTCCTCCAAGTATTGCCATTTCAGGTCATCTAGGTTAATCCGTCCGTCGCCCGTGGTGTCGCGGTCGAGGACAAATATTTTGCCGTGCGTCTGGGTTTTGCCTGGGTCGAACTGCGGGGCTTCGGTCTCGAAAAGGGAAAGTTGGATGGGACCTTTGTACTTCTTGCTCACGTAGGCATAACTCGTACTGATGAGTTTGCGTAGCCCCAGACGCTCGAAGTTTTGGGCGAAATAGCGAGTGAAGTTACTCCACTCAGGATCATCACAGGGAAGAAGCACAGTCTTTCCCTTGAACACATCAGAATCGTACTCTAAATAAGCCTCTACCTCACGCTCGATGTCGTGATACTGTGTGTAGAACTCGTCGTTCTTCGCTTCCTTTGCTTTGGATAAAGTTTCATTAGCCATGATGGATTGATAGTTTATGCATCGACTATCAATCCGCTGAAACGCATCTGAAGGGCACAGAAAAAGCGTGATGCCTTTCTTATCGCGTTTAGCACGAGGCGGCGTCGGAATGGAGCCCCGGATCTCTCATAAGATTGCATCACGCAGGATTGCGTGAAGCATAGCTATAAGAGATACGAAGGCACTTCTCACCGAACTGCCGCCGTCACTATGAAGATTTCGTGCTTGTTATACCAATGTAGAGTTTCCGACGCTCTTGGCTAAACGCGAATTCATAGCGAATGCTTGTAAAAAAATATGTATGTCTGTGTAGGGAAGGATGGCTGCAGAGCAGACCATTACGACCCAACACTCTGCAAAGTTACGAATAAGTGAGAGGAAAAGCAAAAAGAATGGCCTTTTTTTTGTGTGGTTTGCTCACAAAACAATAGCACGAACGTTTTGTTGCATTCGTGCTATTGGTGTAATTCGTGGTGAAATAGTCAGTGCGCTTTGGGATGATACACACTGCCCACTTTCAGTTTGTCACCTTTGTCATCGAGGGTGAAAAACTTGGGATGACGGATGTACTGACCGCGGCTATTCACGGCATGGCTGTGAATCGACATCAGAAGCCGACCATCAAAGGTTCGGAACATCATGCCATGGCCATAATTCGGAGGTGTGATGGGATGAGGTTCCTGCACCCACGGTCCCTCCAGCTTGCCGCTCTTGCTGTACGCCACACCCTGCGTATAGGTTTTCCCAACCCAACTGGTCCAGAGCATGCCCAGCCGTCCCGTCTTGGTGCGGAACACCCACGGGCCGTCGGTCACCATGTTAGGACGTCGCTCGCCATGTACGGCATCGTCGCGGCTCCAAGGTGAGTCGAAGGCACGGAACAGGATGCGTGCGTCACCTTCCGTTCCTCTCAGGTCGGGCTTCAGACGGATACACTCGACCGTACCATTGCGGTTCTGCAGCCATTCGTGGCAGTACACCATATAGGGCGTGCCGTCAGGCTCTGTCCACAACGTGGCATCCAGCGTCGGTCGGTCGGCAGGCAGATACGTTGCATCACCCCCCTCAATGGGTCGGTAGGGTCCCTCAGCCCTGTCACTTACCAAAACATGGCAAGCCCGTCGCTCAATCACGTTGCCCATCACCGTGTCGATTTTCACGCTGTGGTTGGTAAATGTGGCAAAGTAGTAGTAGCGCGTACCCACCTTATGAATTTCTGCCGCCCAGATGGCTGGCCGTGGCCCCATCCACGACGTCGAGTCCACCTCGACCACGTCGTACGGCCCGCTCCATATAGCCAGGTCCTTACTCTTCCAAAGCAGTCCGCCCGTACCCGTCATGTAATACGTGTGTGTCGCCTCGTCGGCCAGTACAAACGGATCACTCAGCACAATGGAATCAAGTGGCACATTCTCGCGAGGCTTCCATCCTCGGCGTTGAGCCTGAGCCGTCGCCGACAGCAACGTCAGAGCCGCCAGCAGCATAAAGATTCTTCTATTCATGTTTTACTCGGTGTTATCTGCGCCAAAGATACGACAAAAAAGTGAAAAGAGAAAAGTGAAAGGTGAAAATTCAGAAAAAAAGTGTAAATTTGCATTTCGGCGCAATGTGTTTTTAAATTTTTAAGTTTTCACTTTTCATTTTTCACTTTTCACTTTTCACTTCTATATGCAATATCTTCTTAAGGACTCCCAGCTCGGCACGCTCCGCATCAGTGTCAATCCCCGTGCACGTCGCATCATCATGCGCGCCACTGCCGACGGACTCCGCATCACCGTCCCGCCTGGCACCAGCCGCACGACCCTCATCGACACCCTCAACGAGCATACCGAAGAGTTAAAAGCCATGAAGCAGCGACTGGTCAGCCAAAAACATCTGATCGATTTCAATTACCAAATCCACACCGACCTCCTGCAGCTGCGCCTTGTCCCCAGCAACCGCGCAGCGTTCTACCTCAACCGCCACATCGGACAGTGCGAGATTGTCTGCCCTGCCACCACGGACTTCGCGGCTCGCCAGTCATGGCTGCACGACATCATTGTCGAGCAACTACGCATTCAAGCTAAAGCCATCCTGCCTCCACGCCTCAAAGCCTTGGCCGAGAAACACGGATTCCAGTACGAACGTGTGAGCATCCAGTCGTCGCAAACCCGCTGGGGCAGCTGTTCTGGACGTAACACCATCAACCTTAGTCTTTATCTCATGACCCTCCCCTCGCGCCTCATCGACTATGTCCTGCTGCACGAACTCTGCCACACCGTCCATCACGACCACTCTCCCCAGTTTTGGGCACTAATGGATCGCGTGACCGATGGACAAGCTCATACCCTGCGAAATGAATTAAAGGGACATCAGACAGAAATCTGACAGAAAGTTTTAAAACATTGACCCTTTGGCGTAAAGTCAAAACGATGTTTGTCCAACTCACATCTTCCGAAGTTATGCCTGTTGCCATAAAGCTCGACCTGTTCTTAACAGCTACAATCCCTTTAATGACTTGTTGGGAACAATTTGGGAACAAGAAACCCACAGACTTTATTCATAACTACTGAAAGTCAGTGGGTTTACTTGTTCTGTTATCAATCTTGATAAGATGAATATAAGAATATGTGATTGGTTACTTTAATCAATATTCCAATAAGCATCAGGTTCGCCATCAAAAATCGTATCAATTTCATCGTTTGTATATCCCATTACATCGTGAACATAGGTTCCAGAATAATCACCATTATATTCAATGTAATTATTTGTGTTCCTTCTCTCATATCTGAAATTTGATGGAATATCAAATGGTTTCATGTCTTTAAATAGTTCTAATAATTCAGAATGAGGGTAAGCATCATTGATAAATAGCCCCTTTATATAACCAAATACCTTTGAAGCAATTTCAATGACTTGGGTATCACTAATTGTTATATTACAAGTCCGATTTTGACAAAAAAGATTAAGTAATTCGTGCTTTCTCTTACCACCATTTAGTAAATCTAATTGGGCATAGGATAATTCTTTTCTCCAACCCTTAAAATTATTGCTATAATAACGGACTAAGTGATAGAAGATGGAAGGCGAGTCATACTTGCATAAGACATCTATATTGTCAGCTTGTTTTAGTTTGTCTATGACAATCATATAGATTCTCTCATTTTGAATTAGTTCATAATACAATAATGAAGAGAAAAAAGCTTTGTCTTTTTGATAGGCTTCCAAATGGCAGTTGTATAAAATGCAATACAACCACAGTGCTGACAGTTTCTTTATATTTCCTGTATCGTTACATACGAATACCCAATTCAGATAACAAAGAATTCGTAAGTTAAATATGAAATTTCTATCACTCTTATCTAACCATATGTTCGTTCCATCTCTATATTTGTAAAAATCACCTCCTACAGATTCTGTATTTTTCTTGAACTCGTCGTTATGATAGTGGTAAACGATTTTTCCAAATGGGAATAGCCATTCTTGAAAAATAGGAGTAGAATAATGATGCTGGACACTATGGAATAAATTGATCCTTCTGCTTAAACGAAATATATCAAAAATATCTGTTTGGTCAGTTGGAAACTTATACTTTGAAGTATCTATAAAATGACACAAATACTTGTCTTCAAATGACAATTCTTGCTGTTTTGATTCTATAACGTCAAGTAGTAACTTGAACTCAGAATCAGGAACGGTCTTATCTAATGGCAAAAAAATAGAATATCCTATTTTCTTTGCAATATGGAATATCGCAGCGTTTGTAAAAACCCTATATCCCACAGAATTTTGAAAACCTTTTGCAGCCAGGCATTTGCTATTCTCGAACTTTGTCTGGATTCTTGGTGAAGGATTATAATCATCTTTTGAATAACTTAGCAATGACGTTATCCCTATTGTATGTGATTTGGATGTATAGTCAAGCAGAGTAATACATCCAACAATATTTTCATTAAACGACAACTCAGGTATGGTCTCAGTCAAGTATTCCTTGATTATTTCAAACGCTTTGTCGCTATAGATGATAAATTTTTCATTATTTCTTTTATACTTACATCGATAAGTATAGAAAAAACGATTGGTTGCTGATAAAGTCAAATTCTCTACAACCAGACTATAATGAATAGTGTCATGCTGTATCTTTACACCATCAGTCCATTCTCCAAACATTGATATCTTTGGATAATCTTTATCTTCGACATTTGAACAAATGCATATAGGAAACAATGAATACTTGTTTTCTAGGTTTTTCAATATTCCCTGAAATGAGTTGTAATGTTCATCAAATGAATCAAACAAGGAACTATGCCGATACTCTCTGTCTTGCTTTTTCTTTTTATCCCATTCCAATTTTTCTTCGTATTTCGACATCAAGAAGGCTTTTCCTTTTTCTAAATCCCCTTTAAATTTCAGAACTTGAACTTGACGAATGGGCATGATTCTTCCTTTCCATAAGAAAGAACGAATCCAACTTGAACAACTTTTGTCATTAAGTTCTGTTTCTGCCCATTTCTCTAATTGCTTGTAGTATCTCTCCTGATCAGGGTAAAAAACTTCAGAAATAATTTTTTTTGCAGATTCAACATCTTTTAATTCTCCAAAGCCAAAGCAATCTGGACCAATAAATGCAAGTTTCTCCTTCATTAAATTCCAGCGACGATTCCCATATTGCTTCTTTGTAAGGGGGGAGTTGATCCAATCACATAATTGCTGGTAGAGCATGTTTGAAGAGCCAAATACTTTGTCCCATCCGATTCTTTGCGATAGTTCTTTTTTTACAAGCAAGTAGTCTGAATGCACATTTCCCTTCAACTTATTCAGGAATAAAGGTAGATGTCCATGAGTATCAGTCCCTTCTTTCCATTTACGCACTTTTTCTAAATCCTTGAAAAAATCTTCAACAAAAGCATCTTCTAATTTACCTTCTTTTTTGTCTTCTTCAACTAGAGGTACAATACTCTCAAACCATAAGATTTCTTGCTCTTTCTTTTTAATTACGTCATTGACTTTATCCTCAATCCTCTTAATGTTCTTATCAAACTCCCAACAGTCAATGATGCCTATTCCAAAAATATAGGCATCATTGCTGCCCATTATCGAAAATTGAGAGGCTAAATCAACTCTAAATAGACGCTTGAATTCACGACGGAACAATAAAGTGTACTTGTTGTCATCAAAAGCCTTATTAAAATACTCTTCTATGGAGTGGAGCATTTTTATAGCATCTGGAGATGGTTTTGTCAACATATGAAAGAGTTTGGTATTGTATAGTTCTTGAAATTGTTAATCGTAGATATCCAAAGAACTGTAAAAATCCTGAAAAGCCTCATACCGTTCACCATCTAGTGAAAGATATGTTTTTCCAATCAGGCTATTGTCATCATAAAGCCATGCCAACAACTTTGGATTCGACTCTAATTGTTCCATTAAGTATCCTTGTGGATCGGTATAATCACAATGTTGTGTGTACATTGAACAAATGTGATTTCTTTTAAAATTCACATTTGGAATACAATCAATCTCAGCCTGAGTTGCATATCTTCTCATAAATACGTATTTTAAGCAGGGTGTTATAACTAATGCTATATATTAACAAACGTTATATCACTTTCTTTTAGATAATTTGTTATAACCTGATATAAAGGGATAGCTTCTTTTCTAAATGGGTCATTGGCCAAAAGTTCATCCATGTCATCACTAAGTTCTTCATACCATTGTGACAACTCTTCCATCCAAAACCCTTTTTTCTTTGCTGTAAGCATCAGGTTTAATTCCAAACCTTTAGCAGCATTCAACGAACGTTGATTGTCAATAGGTCTTCCCATGATTTTATTCATTCTTTCAGGCGCAAAAGGATTAGTGTCAACGATGAATTTCGCAAATTCATTGCGTCCATAATGGAGAAGAGTAATAAATGCTGGCCAATTCCTATCATAAAACATGCCAGTTTCAAGTTGATGCATATAAAGATAATACGAGGTTGCAAACACAAGATTGCGGACATTAATATCTTTGTACGTAGGATAATCAGAGGGGAACTGACAAGTAAGAATACTTGATATGGCAATTGATAATTTCTCTTCGTTTGCACAATTTATGAGAATTACCGGATTTTCGATAATGCAGGAAAGCAAGTCCTTTATTGAACTCACTGTTGCAACGTCGTTAAGATCTTCACTTGCTTTCATGTTTGAAAGGCATGTGTTTAGGACTTCGTTAATATTCATAGTAAAACATATTAATTAAAAATATCTACCATCAAGATGAATCTTTCTGACCCGGCCATCTGCTAAACCAGTTTTGGGCACTAATGGATCGCGTGACCGACGGACAAGCTCATACCCTGCGAAATGAATTAAAGGGGCATCAGACAGAAATCTGACAGACAGTCCTATTGCTATCGCTTTACAACTTTGCCTAATTTATTGCCATCAACATCCTTCCAGTCGTCCCAGCCATTGCTTGGGCGACCGAGAACGAGTCCACTTGCACCACTGGGACTATCCATAGGCACATCATGCTGAAGAATAATTTGTCCTTTCTCTGTCTTACAATGTTCATCAATAAACTTTTGGCGTGAAGCTATAGATTTGTAACTTGAAACGATTTGACTGGCGATAATACAACCCTTTACAAGAACGAACTGTTTCGAGATTTCATCATAATAGCCGACACCTTCTGCAGGACGATCAGTTGCGTGAACATAGAACAGATGCTCGGGCTGGGGTTTTGCTACGGGTACATCAAAGATACCACATCCATAAAAGCGAGTAAGCAACTGTATATCGCGAAAGAATACTTCCATGTCATTGACACGGAAAGGTGCTATATTCGGTTTCCGAGGATTGGCTCCATTGAGCAATGCGAACGATTCCACACTATGCGCAGCTTCAATGCCCAGATATTCCAAATATTTTACATCGTCTCCATATATCTTATGGTTATCGGAAACAAAGACGAGAGCGGTCTTCCAAAAATCCTTCTTCTGAACGTGGTCGTTCTTACGATTGGCAAAATCTGTTGTTTGCCCGATATATGCCTCCGGCTTTAATGCATTGACATCACCAAGCAAAATATAAAAGGCTGGTTGCCCTGCTATGTCTGATATACTGTTGGCAATGTTGATTTCGTCACGGGGAATCACATAGAGGTGACACGTAGAGTTTGCACCCATATAGATATTCCTAACTCCGGAAAGAGTTCCATCTATCAGCTCTGTATGGATGGTAAAGGTGTTCTTTGCTTTCATGACATTATCTTTACTCTAATGACGGATTTACCCGCAAAGATACAAAATTCTAACTATCCAACGTGGATTTTTATCAAAAACATATAGAAATACTCTCATTTATTGGAACATATTCCCATTTGACACCTTTGCATTGAATTGATTTTACGTAACTTGACCATTAAGTACACCATTACCGCTCGGTTTTAGCCGTCAATGTTCGTAAAATATATTCTTAACTCCATTTGTTAACAAAACAAGTTTTTTAACAATTGGAGGGCATGGTTTTTGGGGAGAATTTTGGATGAAATAGAAATGGAGAGGGGAATTTTCGATGTTTCTTCACAACATAAGGAGACTGAAAAGAATCGAAAAACACGAAAAGGAAAGGAAAGACACGAAATTATTTAACATCTAACAATGGTGAGGAGGGGTAAATTGAGGGATTGAGGTGAGATTATGAACCCCTTCCTTACGGCACATGACGCCCAGGCGTCGCTTGGGAATCTTCTCATCCTCAATCGGGTTGTCGGCAGAGCGCCGATAGCCTGTCGGCAGAGTGCCGTCTATGCTCTACTTTGTCCGCCGTCTGACCGTCTCCAGTGCGCCGTCTGACCGTCTTCAGAGCGCCGTCTGACGGTAAAGTTATGTGCCGACTGACGACAGGCAGTGTGCTGACTGACGACAGGCAGTGCGCCGACTGACGACAAACCGTATCCATACCAGTATTTTAGGGTGTACGTTTTCCTTGCGATATTTCCGACCAGCCGAACGTTCGATGCGATGTACGCGATTCTCAGAGGCTACAAAGAGCGAGGCGTAGTTGTCGAAATCGCAACTATCTCATCGCAGAACAAGGGTAAATGTTAAACCCTAAAAGGTCATTAGCGAATAGCTTAAATATATTTTTATCCAAATTTGTCACAATCTCTTTCAGTTCTTATAACATCAATGTCTATTGACCGATTTGAATTAAAAAGCGCACGACCTCGCGGGGGAGGTTCGTGCGCTTTCGCATTTCCTGTAGTCGGGATGAACTATCCCGCTATGAGGAAGAGTTTAGAGTCCGAGTTCTTTGGCGATGGCCTCAGCTGTCTTTTCAGCTGCGGCGCAAGCACGGTCGTAGTCGGAGGCGCCGGCAAGGATTTCGGGAATCTCGAGGTAGAACTTGATCTTGGGTTCCGTTCCTGAAGGACGGACGCTGACTTTCGTTCCGTTCTCGGTGAACCACTGGAGCACGTTGCTCGTGTCGGGCATCTGGAGCGGAGTCTTATTGCCCTGACCGTCGGTAGCTTCGAGTGTCTTGAAGTCCTTCGTGCAGCAGACAGGCGAACCAGCCAGCGAACGTGGGGAATTCGAACGGAAGTTCTCCATCATAGCCTTGATTTCGTCGGCACCCGTTTTGCCTGGACGAACGACGTTGATGGTCTTGTTGTAAGAGAATCCATACTCAGCGTAGATGTCCATGAGCAGGTCGTAGAGCGTCTTGCCGTTGTCCTTAGCCCATGCTGCAATTTCGCAGATGAGGCAGATGGAGGCTGGGCTATCCTTGTCGCGCACCTTGTCGAAGGGAAGGAAACCGAACGACTCTTCGCCGCCACCAATGTACTTCTTCACGCCTTCGTTCTCGCGGATGAGAGCGGCAATCCACTTGAAACCGGTGTAGCAGTCCTGGAGTTCGACTCCGTTCTTGTCGGCAATCTTGCGAATCAGTTCCGTCGTGACGATGGTCTTGACGAGGAACTCATTGCCACGGAGCTGACCCAGTTTCTTCTTGTTGGCGATGATGTACCAGGCGAACATCATGCAGGTTTGGTTACCATTGAGGATTTCCCATTCGCCCTTGGCATTACGGCAGACGATGGCAAGGCGGTCGGCGTCGGGGTCGGAAGCGATGACAAGGTCGGCATTGAGCTTCGTTCCGAGTTTCATACCCAGGGTCATCGCCTCAGAGTTCTCGGGATTGGGCGAAACGACCGTGGGGAAATTGCCGTCGATGACCATCTGCTCAGGCACGACGTGGATGTTCTGGAATCCCCACGAACGCAAGGCCTCAGGAATGATGACGCGGCCTGTGCCATGCAGCGGTGTGTAAACAATATTGAGGTCTTTCTGACGCAGAATCACGTCTTGATCGACCATAGCTTCGCGGACAGCCTGCAGGTAGTCCCAGTCCATTTCGCCACCGATAATCTGGATGAGGTCGGGATTGCCTTCCCACTTCACATCCTCCATCTTGACTTTGTTCACCTCGTCGATGATACCTTTGTCATGGGGAGCAAGCACCTGTGCACCATCGTCCCAATAGGCCTTGTAGCCGTTGTACTCGCGGGGGTTGTGGCTGGCGGTCACATTCACACCTGCGACAGCACCAAGCTGACGGATGGCGAACGAGATTTCGGGAGTGGGACGCAGGCTTTCGAAGAGATAGACCTTGATGCCGTTGGCCGAGAAGATGTTGGCAACGGTTTCGGCAAACATACGACCGTTGTTGCGGCAGTCATGACCGACAACGACGCTCTTTCCGCCTTCGGGGAATGCCTTGTTGATGTAGTTGGCAAAGCCCTGAGTGGCTGAACCGACGATGTAGCGGTTCATGCGGTTGGTGCCGGCGCCCATGATGCCACGCAGTCCACCCGTTCCGAATTCGAGGGTCTGGTAGAAAGCGTCAATGAGTTGCGACTTGTCGTCTGCCTCGAGCATAGCCTTTACTTCGGCCTGTGTCTCGGCATCGAACGCGGGGTCGGTAGCCCACTTCTGGGCGACCTCCGTACAGTGTTTCAGAAGTTCTTGATCCATAGTGCTATATAATTAAAATTAAAAATTAATAATTAAAAATTAAAACCAGCCAGTCTGGACTCCCCTTCATACTTAAAAATTAAAAACTACCTATCTGGACACCCCTCCTTGGGAGGGGTTGGGGGAGGTCGTTGCTGTATATTTTACTTCATCAGATAGCGGTCACCCGTCTGTTTCACAACTTCGCGCCAGTAGCGTTCTGGATAACCAGGACGTTTAGGAGCTGCACCGAAGCCGTGCTGCGTGCGCTTGAAATGTCCATTTTCTTCGGCCTTCACCACCATGTCATTGTGCTTGACGACGAGGTAACGGAACAGCACGTCCCAACGCTGCATCATACGGTCAGCAGCACCCTGACTGTAGTCGGTGAGATAAGCAATGGCGCGTTGGGGACTCTCGTCGTAGAGGGTGCGAGCCTCGGTATCGACACGCAGCTGCTCGGTCTGATAGGCGGTTTCGAGTTCCTTCCGCGCTGTCTGCAGGTCGGGCATCATCTTTTCGTAGTAGGGATAAACGATGTTCGAGACTGTGTTGCACAGCCAGAATGCCGACTTCCAAGAGAAGGTCATTTCATCTTGCTCTCCCTCAATGCGCTCATAGCACTGTGGCACGGCCGAGACACCGCAGTAGATGGGAGTGTAGGCTGTCATGTTGGCATCGTCGTTGGTCCACCAAATCACACCACCGATGGCGTCGGGATAGGCTGAGCGCATCTGTCCGACAAAGGAGAAACCTGTCTGCTGAGTCGAGGTAGGACGTTCGGTGTAGTATTTCTTGCCATCAACCGTAAATGAAAGCGGCGACGGACGGTAGGGCATGTTATAAGGACCGCTGCCGAGATCTTGCTGCATATCAAGAGGCGTTCCCTCGTAGTGGTCACGCATTCCGTCTTTCACATCCTGCACGCTGAGCTGGTGCTTGGGCTTCATGTAGAGGGGCATCTCGAGCGTCATGTCCTCGCCATTGATGTAAGGCAGATACTTGTCCATTCCATCGACGTGACGGTTGAAGAAAGCCCAGGCACGTGCGTCGCAGTAGCGAATGCCACTGAAGTCGAGGGGATTGAAGGCGTCGCGGAACGAGAAGTCGGCGTCTTTCTTGCCTGTGAAAAAGCCTTTCTCACGGGCAAACTTCACGACATCCTTGGCATACAGCACATTCTGCTTGTCTTTCATGTTGAAACGCGTGATGCGGCTTTGGTTGGCATGGGCACAAATGCAGTCGTCGGGAATGCGGATAGCAACCCAAACGGCACCGGTGCGACCTTCACCTTTGCCCACCATTTCCATCACCCATACCTCGTTCTTGTCGGCAATGGTGAAGGTTTCGCCTTCGCTGCAATAACCGTACTTAGCCACGAGGTCGGTCATGACCTTAATGGCTTCGCGGGCTGTGCGTGAACGTTCGAGACCGATGTAGATGAGCGAACCGTAGTCGATAATGCCTTTCGGGTCAACCAGTTCCTCACGACCGCCGAACGTCGTTTCGCAGATGCTCACCTGATGCTCGTTCATCTGTCCTACTACATTATAAGTAATAGGAGCCTGTGGAATCTCGCCGAGATACTTGTTGGTGTCCCACTCATAGATTTTTCGCATCTCGCCCTGAGCATGGGTTCCGCCCACGTGACGGTAGAGGTTGCCATACATGCCGTAGCTGTCGGCGTTGTAGCTGACGATGACGCTGCCGTCGGTCGATGCAGCCTTGCCAACAATGAGGTTGGTACAGGCATGGGAATTGAAAATTGAAAATTGAAAACTAAGAATTAGCAATGCTGCTAACTGAAAAAAATGTTTCATGTTTGGTTTCATTATTTGATGACTAATTTGTCGCTGCCCGCAGCCTTAAAACTCATGTCAAGACCCTTCACAGAATGGGTCAACGCACCGAAGGATATAAAATCGACACCGGCTTTGGCATAGGGAATCATCGTGTCGAATGTGATACCACCACTGGATTCGGTTTCGGCACGTCCAGCCACCAGTTTCACTGCCTTGGCTGTATCTTCGGGCGTAAAGTTGTCGAACATGATGCGGTCGCAGCCTTCGGCCAAAGCTTCTTCGAGTTCTTTGAAGTCACGCACCTCACATTCGATTTTCAGATTCTTTCCCTTGTCCTTGCAATACTGCTTGGCACGACTGATAGCGTTGTGAACACCGCCGCAGAAGTCGATGTGGTTGTCCTTGAGCAGAATCATGTCGAACAGGCCAATACGGTGGTTCATGCCGCCACCAATCCTCACAGCCTCTTTCTCCAGCATACGCATGCCTGGAGTTGTCTTGCGGGTGTCGAGCACACGCGTCTTCGTACCTGCATCGATCAGTGCCTGCTGATATTTGTGTGTCATGGTAGCAATGCCCGACATACGCTGCAAGATGTTGAGCATCAGGCGTTCGGTCTGCAGCAGACTCTGTTCCCTACCCTTCACACTCATGACGATGTCGCCAGGATGGACCGGCGCACCGTCCTCGACATAGACCTCGACTTGCAGTTCGGGATCGAAGCGGCGGAACACTTCCTTCGCAATCTCTACGCCGGCAAAGATGCCTTCTTCCTTGATGAGCAACTTCGACTCTCCCATCGCATCTGCCGGAATGCAGCAGAGCGTCGTATGGTCACCGTCGCCGATGTCCTCGGCAAAGGCAAGGTCGATGAGCCGGTCGTTCAGTTCTTCTACGCTAAGCATAATATTATTCGATGTTTAATGTATAGTTATAATGTGCAAATGTAGGAATATTTTTGCATTCATGCAAGAATTTTTATGTAACTTTGCACGCAAAACTGAAAAATGACATGAACGCTCTCTACACCATTCTCCTGCTCATCGGGTCGAACATCTTCATGACGCTCGCATGGTACGGACACTTGAAACTTCAACAGATGAACATCTCGTCGTCGTGGCCGCTGTGGGGCATCATCCTCTTCTCATGGGGCATCGCTTTGGCAGAATACAGTCTGCAAGTGCCTGCCAACCGCATCGGATTCGAAGGCAATGGAGGACCGTTCACGCTGATGCAACTCAAAGTGATTCAAGAAGTTGTGTCGCTCATCGTATTCTGTTTGATTGCCAATATTCTGTTCCAGGGCCAGCATTTGCACTGGAACCATTTGGCGGCCTTCCTCTGCCTCATCCTCGCCGTTTACTTTATATTTAAGTAGAAGTCGGCGGTCAGTTTCCGATAGGCATCCGAAATTGTACCGTCGGCATTGTGGAGACAAATTGTCTCGAATGTGGTCTGACCTGCCTCCATTCCAAACTCAAGCATCGCACGCCGCATGGGTTTGCGAGGGGAAGTCTGCACATCACAACGCCGCAGCAAATGAAGACCGACAACTGAGGCCGTAAGTACGAAGTCGGCGGCGTGGCTATAGGGAATAATTACGGCAAAATGCCCCTGTGGACACAGAAGCTTGGCAGCATGTTCGATCAAAACAGCGAAGGGCAACGAACTGCTGCTGCGGGCAGTGGCACGTGCTGAATCTGGTGCCACAGTGTCTTCGGTAAAAAATGGAGGATTGCTGACAATGAGGTCGAAAGATTGAAGACTGGCAGCAAGAGGTGGCTGAGCGAAATCCACTCTTTTCGCACTCAGACGATGGGCAAAAGGTGAACGCTCAAAATTCTCTTGAGCCTGACCGACAGCCTCTGCATCGATGTCAATTCCGAGTATTTGTGCATTCGAATTACGTTGAGCCAACATCATGGCTATCAACCCACTACCAGTACCTACATCAAGTATCCGTTCAGAATAGCTACAACCTACCCATGCTCCTAACAACACGCCATCGGTTCCAACTTTCATCGCACATCGGTCGTGCCGAATTTCAAATTGTTGAAACCGAAAAACAGATTGGCCGTTTTTTGAGAAGGAAGACATGGATCAGGGAATTGTAATTGATATCAGACGCTTTTATTCATGCAAAGATAGTGGAAAAAGAACAAAAAACCTTAACTTTGTACCGATTTTAATTTTCAATTTTTAATTTTCAATTTTCAATTACATATGACTTACGACGTTTATCACCTCTGCCTCACGCCAGCCAACGACACCTCGCGCGAAATTGTCATGGCCCTGCTGGCGGCTGCCGGTTTCGACAGTTTTCAAGAAACCGACGATGGGTGCGATGCCTATATTGACCAACAGCAGATGAGCGAAGCACAAATGGCCAGCCTCCTTCAAGAGTTTCAATCGCCCAACGTGCAGATTTCATTCACGAAAGAGCAGCTGGAACAACGTGACTGGAACGAGCAGTGGGAGCAAGAGGGTTTCCAACCCATCATCGTGCCAGGGCTGTGCGCCATTCATCGTCCGGAACAGGAGGTTGAACCTCAAGCGTTTGACATTCTCGTCAATCCCCGCATGGCCTTTGGCAGCGGCACACACGAAACCACATCGCAACTCGTTGAGATTCTGCTACGTAGCGACCTCAGCGGGCAGAACTGTCTGGATATGGGATGCGGCACCGGCATTCTGACCATTTGCATGGCTTTAGCAAAAGCAGAAACAGTCACCGCTATCGATATCGACGAGTTCAGTGTAGCCAACGCTCGTGAAAACTGCCAGCTGAACAACATCACGAATGTCGAGGTCATCCACGGCGATGCCTCTGCCATCGAAGGAGAGTTCGACCTCATCGTTGCCAACATCCATCGCAACATCATCGTCGCCGACCTCCCCACCTATGTTCAGCATCTCAAAAAGGGTGGCACCCTCCTTGTCAGCGGATTCTTCACCGACGACATCCACGCGGTCTCTCACCCTGCCCTTCAGCAAGGCCTGCAACTCGTTCGCCAACAAGAGCGCAACGGCTGGGCTGTCCTGCATTTTCAGCGCTGAAGCACACGATGCTTACAGGCTGTGAACAGCCAAGAAATTTTCAGTGCACTGCGAGAAAATTGGCTGTGCACACCGAAGACCACTGGGTGTGCACACTGAAGAGTATTGGCTGTGCACTGAAAATAAATCGGGTGTGCACTCTCAGGAAGCTGGCACTGCATACAAATGAATTTCGCAAGGCACACTGACGATGCCGGAGCGCATGAATATATATAATAAGGGCGTTTTTTTCAAGAAAATAAGTGAAAAACGGAAAATATTATGTATCTTTGCACGATTTTTAGACATTCAACAAAAACATCAAACAAATTCTTATGATTAAGATTACCTTTCCGGACGGAAGTGTCCGTGAATACGAGGCTGGTGTGACTGGCCTCCAGATTGCTGAAAGTATCAGTCCCCGACTGGCACAGGATGTCATTGCCTGCGGTGTGAATGGAGAGACGACGGAACTGAATCGGCCCATCACCGAAGATGCAGAACTGAAACTCTACAAGTGGGAGGACGAAGAAGGCAAGCACGCCTTCTGGCACACCTCGGCTCACCTGATGGCCGAAGCCCTGCAAGAACTCTGGCCTGGCACACAATTCGGTATCGGTCCTGCCATCGAAAACGGTTTCTACTACGACGTCATGCCGCCCGAAGGCGTGGCTCTGAGCGTGAGCGATTTCCCGAAGATTGAGAAAAAGATGCAGGAACTCGTACAGCGCAAGGAACAGCTCGTACGTCGCAATATCTCGAAAGAAGACGCCCTGAAGTTCTTCGGTGACCGTGGTCAGACATACAAGAATGAACTGATTGCCGAATTGGAAGACGGACATATCACGACCTACACGCAGGGCGAATTTACCGACCTCTGCCGCGGTCCTCACCTCGTATCGACGGCTCCCATCAAGGCTGTCAAGGTGCTGAGCGTGGCTGCTGCCTACTGGCGCGGCGACGAAAAACGCCCCATGATGACCCGTGTCTATGGCATCACCTTCCCCAAGAAAAAGATGCTTGACGAATATCTCGAAAAACTTGAAGAAGCCAAGAAGCGCGACCACCGCAAAATCGGTAAGGAGATGGAACTCTTCTTCTTCAGCGACCGTGTGGGTAAGGGTCTGCCGATGTGGCTGCCCAAGGGTACAGCCCTGCGTCTTCGCCTGCAGGAATTCCTGCGCAAGATTCAGAAGCGCTATGGCTATCAAGAGGTAATCACGCCGCACATTGGCGGCAAGAGCCTGTATGTCACATCGGGCCACTATGCTCACTACGGCAAGGATTCGTTCCAGCCTATCCACACACCCGAAGAAGGTGAGGAATATATGCTCAAACCCATGAACTGCCCTCACCACTGCGAAATCTACGCCAGCCAACCCCGTTCGTACAAGGATCTGCCTCTGCGCATCGCTGAGTTCGGTACCGTCTATCGCTACGAGCAGAGCGGCGAGCTGCACGGACTGACCCGTGTGCGTTCGTTCACACAGGACGATGCACACATCTTCTGCAGCCCCGACCAGGTGAAAGGCGAGTTCCTCCGTGTGATGGACATCATCAGCATCATCTTCAAAGCCCTCGACTTCCAGAACTTCGAAGCACAGATTTCGCTCCGTGACCCCAACGACAAGGAAAAGTACATTGGTAGCGATGAAGTGTGGGCCGAAGCTGAACAGGCTATCATCGAAGCTTGTGCAGAAAAGGGACTGACCGCCCGCAGGGAACTGGGTGAGGCTGCCTTCTACGGTCCCAAGCTCGACTTCATGGTCAAGGATGCCATCGGCCGCCGCTGGCAGTTGGGAACCATCCAGGTCGATTACAACCTGCCCGAACGCTTCAAACTCGAATATACTGGCAGCGACAACGAGAAGCATCGTCCTGTCATGATTCACCGCGCACCCTTCGGCTCGATGGAGCGCTTCTGCGCCGTCCTCATCGAGCACACCGCCGGCCACTTCCCACTCTGGCTCACCCCCGACCAAGTCGTTGTCCTGCCCATTTCGGAGAAATTCAACGAATATGCAGAACAGGTGAACCGCTACCTCAACGAGCACGATGTTCGTTCCACGATTGACGACCGTAACGAGAAGATTGGCCGCAAGATTCGTGACAACGAACTCAAGCGCATCCCCTACATGCTCGTTGTCGGTGAGAAAGAAGCCGCCGAGGGCACCGTCAGTGTCCGCAAACAGGGTCAAGGCGACCAAGGCAGCATGAAATTCGAAGATTTCGCCGAAAAAATCAACGAAGAAGTCCGTCAGATGACAGAAAACTTCTGATAATTTTGGTAGTTTCCACAATTTACACTAATTTTGCAGGCTGAAACGCAAATTCCTTCAACGTTCCACTAATGAAAGTTGACAAAAGAAAGCAACAACCCCAGTACCGCATCAACGAACAGATTCGTGTACGAGAAGTGAGAATTGTAGGCGAAGACATTGAGTCAGTGGTCATGCCCACTCGCCAAGCTCTCCAACTTGCACAAGAAAAGGAGGTCGACCTTGTCGAAATCTCTCCCAATGCCAACCCACCGGTTTGTCGCCTCATCGACTACTCCAAGTTCCTCTATCAGCAGAAGAAGAAACAGAAGGAGATGAAAGCCAAGCAGGTGAAGGTGGAAGTGAAGGAAATCCGTTTCGGACCTCAGACAGCCGATGCTGATTACAACTTCAAGCTGAAGCATGCACAGGGATTCCTCAACGAGGGCAACAAGGTGAAAGCCTACGTCTTCTTCAAGGGACGCTCCATCGTATTCAAGGAGCAAGGCGAAGTGCTTCTGCTGCGCTTTGCCAACGACCTTGAGGAACTTGCAAAAGTAGAACTCATGCCCACACTCGAAGGTAAGCGCATGAGCATCATCCTCGCCCCAAAGAAAGCAGGCCAGCCAAAGAAAAGCCAGCAGCGTCGCGACGAGGAAAAAGCTTTGGAAGCTGCCAAAACTTCGGAAACAATAGTTGATGAAGAACTTGCAGACGACGAAGCGGAAGAATAAAAGATGAACAAGAAGGTGCGTAACGTCCTGGTATATACGTTGCCACCATTAATTAAATAACTTAATTCAACAAAAAAAATGCCAAAAGTAAAAACTAAAGCAGCTGCCAAAAAGCGTTTCAAGCTCACTGGCACAGGAAAGATCAAGCGTCAGCACGCTTATCACAGTCACATTCTGACCAAGAAGACCAAGAAGCAAAAGCGTAACCTCGACCACTCGGCTATCGTTGTCAAGGCCAACGTCAAGCAGGTTCGCGACCTTCTCGTGCTCCGTTAATCCATCGAGAGAATCTTTCCAAAAAGAAAAAATTAAAGTTTAACCGAATGTTCAGCTGAAGTTCACGAAGTTGCTATGCCGTGGCGCTGACATTCACAAAAAGAAAAAATTATGCCAAGATCAGTCAATCACGTGGCATCACGTGCAAGAAGAAAGAAGATTTTGAAGCGCGTCAAGGGTCAGTTTGGTGCCCGCAAGAACGTGTGGACCGTTGCCAAAAACGCCTATGAGAAGGGACTCACCTATGCTTACGTAGGCCGTAAGCTGAAGAAGCGTCAGTTCCGTGCCCTTTGGATTCAGCGTATTAACGCCGCCGCTCGTCTCGAAGGTATGTCGTACAGCCAGTTGATGGGCGCCATCCACAAGGCAGGCATCCAGATCAACCGCAAGACACTTGCCGACCTCGCCATGAACAACTTCGATGCTTTCAAGGCCATCGTCGATAAGGTGAAGTAAAAAACAAAATCCCTTATATACAAAACTCGCATGCACTGGTGCCTGCGAGTTTTTTTTATGAAAAATTCCCTCCACCACCAACAGCCATAAAGAGCCTCAATGAAGACTGGTCAAGCGGGAAAAGCCGTAATAATAGGGGTTAAAATAGGTTTGGCGGACAGTCATTGAAACAAAAAAGGGATGAACCATGGAGTTCATCCCTCTTCGAGCCGAATGGCGGACTCGAACCGCCGACCCACGCATTACGAATGCGTTGCTCTACCAACTGAGCCAATTCGGCCTTTCTTCCGTAAAAGCGCTGCAAAGGTAGTGTTTTTTTGCGAGACAAACACAAAAAACAGACAACTTTTTTTAACTTTGCAAAAAATTTGTGCGCAAATGGAAGAAAACCGCCAAAAAAGGTCACCCAAATGGGTGCTGATGGTGAGCATAGTCATTGTTGTAGCTGTCGTGCTGATGAACTTGCTCTGGTCGTGGGCTTTTGGACAAAAACCTACCTATCAGCGGACACACAGCGTCACCCAATATGAATTGCCTCGTCGCTTGACCGATCGTCCGGAACAGTTATTGAAGAAAGAAGGCTTTGTCATTTCGTTCAACAGCGAAACAAACTGTCCCAATTATGTGGCATGGTATCTCACTGCCAGCCGTGCCAAAGCCCGTTCCGTACATCGCAAGGATGAGTTCAATGGCGACCCGCAGATACCAGCCAATCGACGTGTCGAAACACAAGACTATTACAATTCGCGCTATGACCGTGGACACATGTGCCCTTCGGGTGACAACAAGCATTCCCGACGTGCTATGGACGACTGCTTCCTCATGACCAATATGTGTCCACAAGCTCATGCTCTAAATATTGGAGCTTGGAACGACCTCGAACAGGAATGCCGACGATGGGCAAAGAACTACGGTGCTGTTGCCATTGTCTGCGGTCCCATCTATGACTCCAAATCTCCTCAACGTTTTGGACGACGCGGACATCGAGTGGCTGTCCCCGACCGATTCTTCAAAGTCGTTCTGATGCGAGGACGCATTCCCAAAGCAATTGGATTCATCTACCCCAACCGCAATGCCACCCGCCCCATGCGCAACTATGCAGTCAGTGTCGATGAAGTGGAACGCCTGACAGGCATCGATTTCTTCTACCAACTGGATGACAAGACGGAAAACCGCATCGAGGCGGAATGTAATCCTGCAGCCTGGAATCTATAACAATCTATCAATATGAAGCAATTGCTTGACCTCTGCGTCGTAGCCTGCGACCATCTGAACGAACGCAATGTGTTGCTGCGCCTCACCAGCACTACCGCTCCCCTGCCCCATTGCCATCCGGGGCAGTTTGTCCAGGTCAAAGTGGATGGTAGCGCAACCACATTCTTGCGGCGTCCCATCTCAATCCATTTCATCGACACCGAAAAGAATGAGCTTTGGTTGCTCGTACAGTTAGTGGGCGAGGGAACCCATGCGTTGGCACGGCTCCAGCCTGGCGACTCCCTCAATGTGCTGATGCCTTTGGGTAACGGTTTTTCACCTGTCCAAAAACCAGACGAACAAGTTTTACTCATTGGAGGAGGTGTGGGCATTGCTCCCCTGTTGGAATATGGGAAATACCTCAAAAACAACGGGGCCGTCCCTACCTTTCTGTTAGGGGCACGCAGTGGTTGCGACTTGCTGCAGCTTCCTCTTTTCGAAAAGTACGGACCGGTGTATGTCACCACCGAAGATGGCTCGCAGGGTGAAAAGGGATTCGTCACTCAGCACAGTCTCCTACAAAGAAACTCATTCGACCGTATCAGCGTATGTGGTCCCAAGCCGATGATGATGGCTGTGGCGCGTTATGCCCGCCAGAGCAATCTCCCCTGTGAAGTTTCACTCGAAAATATGATGGCTTGCGGACTCGGAGCCTGTCTCTGCTGCGTCGAAAAGACGGTCCGTGGCAATGTCTGTGTCTGCACCGAAGGTCCGGTGTTTAATATCGAAGAACTAACATGGCAAATTTGAATGTAAATATAGCCGGACTTCAGCTCCGCAACCCTGTCCTCACAGCTTCTGGTACATTCGGCTATGGGGTTGAATATGCTGATCTTATCAATTTAGCCGACCTCGGAGGAATCATTGTCAAAGGTACCACGCTACATCCTCGCGAAGGCAACGACTATCCGCGCATGGCTGAAACCCCCAGCGGTATGCTCAACTGCGTTGGACTACAAAACAAAGGGGTCGAGTACTTCTGCCAGCACATCTATCCTGAAATCAAGGATTTGCCAACTCGGGTTATCGTCAACGTCTCGGGTTCCAGCATTGAAAACTATGCTGAATGCGCAGCCCACATCGACGCCCTCGACAACATCCCTGCCATCGAACTCAACATTTCGTGTCCTAATGTTAGACAAGGAGGCATGGCATTCGGCGTGACAACCGAAGGTGCCAGTGCTGTCGTAAAGGCTGTACGAGAAGTTTATCACAAGACACTCATCGTCAAACTTTCACCCAATGTAACGAGCATCAGCGACATCGCCTTAGCGGTTGAAGATGCTGGTGCTGACGCAGTTTCACTCATCAACACGCTGATGGGAATGGCCATCGACATCGAGCATCGCTGTCCGAAACTATCCATACAGACGGGCGGACTGAGTGGACCCGCCGTGCGTCCTGTAGCTGTACGCTGTGTGTGGCAGGTCGCTCGGGCGATACATATCCCTGTCATTGGCCTGGGCGGCATTATGACGGCTGAAGATTCCATCGAGTTTTTCATGGCAGGAGCCTCAGCCATCGAAGTCGGCACAGCCAACTTTATTGACCCGACAGCCAGCGTACGCATTGCACAGGGAATCAATCAATGGCTGGACCGTCATGGTTGCCAATCGCTCGACGAAATCATTGGCTGTATAGCTTAGCCGCTCGACGAAGCATCAATTTGACATATTCACGAAAAGATCTGCTTACATTTTGCAAAGTTTACGGCAAAATATTGTGTTATTATGATATTTTGTCGTAACTTTGCAGGCAAATCATTTATATCGTTAATGTGTTAATTGTATATCATCCTGATGAGTAAACTCATACGACCCACCAACTACGAGCAACTGATGACCCCAGCCCAGACGGAACAGGGTATCAAACAAATCAAAGATTTTTTCCAAGCCAACCTTTCCACGGCATTGCGTCTACGACGCGTGACCGCTCCGCTGTTTGTACAACGTGGCTTAGGACTGAACGACGACCTGAACGGTGTCGAACGTCCCGTTTCGTTCCCCATCAAGGACATGGGCGACACAGTGGCCGAAGTGGTGCATTCGCTGGCTAAATGGAAACGACTGATGCTGGCTGAATATGCCATCCAGCCTGGCTATGGCCTCTACACCGACATGAACGCCATTCGTGGCGACGAAGAACTGGACAACATCCATTCGTTGTATGTCGATCAGTGGGACTGGTGCCGCACCATTACAGCTGGCGACCGTAACCTCTCGTTCCTCAAAAAAGTGGTTGAGGACATCTACGCCGCTATCCGACGTACGGAGTATCTGGTGTGCGAAACGTATCCGCAAATCAAGCCTTTTCTGCCCGAAGAAATCAAGTTCATCCACTCGGAAGAACTGCTACGCATGTACCCAGATCTTTCGCCAAAGGAGCGTGAAGATGCCGTCTGCAAGGCCTATGGAGCCGTATTCATCATCGGAATTGGCGGAAAACTCAGCGACGGTAAGGAGCACGACCTGCGAGCTCCAGACTACGACGACTGGACCACACCTAACGAAGATGGCTTCAAGGGGCTGAATGGCGACATCATGATTTGGTATCCAACGCTCGAGCGGTCCATCGAACTCTCGTCGATGGGTATCCGTGTGGACAAGGAAGCTTTGCTACGCCAACTGGAACTGACAGGCAAACAGGAACGCCAGCAGCTGTTCTTCCACCAAAAACTGTTGAAGGGTGAACTGCCTCTGTCCATTGGTGGCGGTATTGGCCAGAGTCGCCTCTGCCTCGTGCTACTTCACAAGGCACACATCGGCGAAATCCAAGCCAGCATCTGGCCCGAGCAGATGCGCCATGAATGTGCAGAGCTGGGTATGCCACTGATTTGAGTTGATGGAGATTTTCCTCAATTTACATACCGAACAACTGGACCTTGCAGCCATATTACCCACACTTCCCGCAAGGCGCAGACAGCAAGCCATGCAGTACAGACGACTGGAAGACAAATGCTCGTCGGTGGCTGCATGGCTGTTGCTTCGTGAGGCATGCCAACGTGTGTTGGGCACAGAGGATGTTCCGGAAGTAGGTATGGGGAAAACAGGGAAACCCTTCTTGGTTCACGTCCCCGATTTTTATTTCAATTTGAGCCACACCGATGGAGCTGCCGCATGTGCTGTCAGTCGCATTGGCGCAGTGGGGATTGACATCGAACGCGTGAAACCGCTCGACCGTGAGGTCATGCAGCAGGTGATGAACGAGGCAGAACAGCAGCAGATTCTTCGTGCAGAAAGGCCCGATGTTGAATTTACCCGATTGTGGACACAGAAGGAGTCCCTCCTGAAATGCACAGCAGAAGGGCTGACAGCTATTCACACCCTGCCAGCCCTTCTGACTCAATCGACAGGCTTCCGTATCGAAAGCCATTTGACTGACGACTACCGTTTTGCCTACAGCGTCTGTCAAGAAACAAAGTTGAGTGTTGAGTGTTTAGTGTTCAGTTGAGTCAGCCAGTACACTAAACACTAAACACTCAACGTTAAAAGTTAATTTTCAATACCTTACCACCATTCGCCGGAAGTAGCACTTCAAGCAATTGATCGGGGTGCAACACTACGTTTTCTTTTTCTCCAGTCAGCAAATCCACCGCTTTCCGTGCCTTGAGGCTTTGGGGCAGGTGCAGGTAGTCGAAGGCATGTTGTGGCAAGCGGATGGAACTCTGCGCTGGCTGATCACTGAAGTTGGCCACCACTACAATCAGTTCGTCCTCGGCCTTCCGCAGAAATGCAAACTGACGATGCGTGTTCATCATCGCATTGTCGTAGTTGGCATACATGATGTCGAAAAACTCGCCTTCGCGCAGGGCAACTTCCTCGTTGCTGAGTTGCAACACACGGCGATAGTAGGCCTGAAGTTCCTTCTCTTCCTGCGTCAGGCGTTGTCCGTCGAACTTACCTCCATTGCGCCAGCGACTCACCGTGTCAAGCGTCCAGTAGTCGAAGATGGTCGTACGGCCATCACGTCCACTGAATCCCTCTTCGTCCATACCGCGTTCGCCCAATTCCTGTCCGAAATAGAGCATGAAGGGGTTCTGACGCATCAAAGCTGAGACGAGCAAAGCGGGACGGCCTTTCTCAGCATTGCCTGCGAAGAAATCAGAAGCCAGACGCTGCTCATCGTGGTTTTCGAGAAAGTTGAGCATGTGCGTGTGAATGTCGTCCACCTGCTGCCAAGCCTGTGTGATGCGACTTGCACTCTCGCCGCAGACCACCTGGCGCAACGTGTCGTACAGTCCGACTTTGTCGTACAGATAGTCGAAGCCGCCATGATACAGATAGTTGCGGTATTCGTTCGGGTTGTAAACCTCGGCGATAAACTGCACCTGGGGGTGTTGCGCCTTCACCTGAGCAATGACCCAGTGCCAGAAAGCACATGGCACCATCTCAGCCATGTCGCATCGGAAAGCATCCACTCCCTTGTCTGCCCAGAACAGCAGAATCTGGAGCATCTTCTGCCATGTGTCGGGCTGCGGGTCGAAATGCTCCGAACGTCCACCCATGTAGTCGATGCCGTAGTTCAGCTTTACGGTCTCATACCAGTCGTTCTTGCCAGGCGAGGCTGTGAAACAATCGTTGCCCGTCACCTTGGCGGGCATCTCGATATATTCACGCCCCTCGTGATCGTGAAGGTGAAATTGGGGAGCAAACTGCTGGCCAGGGATGTAATAGAAGTTGTTCTGGGGACTGAACGCCTTCAGACAGTCGTCGTCAGCTCCCAGATCCTTCACCCCCGCCGGCTTGGCATCACTGTGATATTGTCGAGCCACATGATTAGGAACAAAGTCCATCACCACTTTCAGCCCGACACGATGGGTACGCCGCACCAGATTGTCAAATTCCTTCATGCGCAGCGGGACATGCACCGCCAGGTCGGGATCGACATCGTAGTAGTCCTTCACGGCATATGGACTGCCTGCCCTACCCTTCACCACCGCCTCATGGTCGCGATCGATGCCATAGGCGGAGTAATCAGTCTGAGTGGCATGTTCGAGTAGTCCGGTGTACCATACGTGGGTGCAGCCCATCTGCCGAATTTCCTCCAGCGCTTTCAGCGTGAAGTCGGCCATCTTGCCACAGCCGTTTTCTTCAGCCGAGCCAAAACGACGCGTCTGTTTGGAGTCAGCCCCAAACAGACGTGTCATTACTTGATAGATAACTGGTCTCATTCGCCAATGCCGTGAGCTGTGACAGCCTCGTTACCCTTGGCAATCTTTGCAATCATGCCCTGCAGTGCCTTGCCAGGACCACACTCGGTAAAGTCGGTAGCACCTGCGGCAATCATAGCCTGTACTTCCTGTGTCCAACGAACGGGAGCCGTGAGCTGGGCGATGAGGTTCTGCTTGATTTCCTGGGCATCGGTGTGTGCCTTGCCATCCACGTTCTGATAGACGGGGCACTTCGGTGTGTGGAACTCAGTAGCCTCGATGGCAGCCTGCAGCTCTTCCTTGGCAGGTTGCATCAGGGGCGAGTGGAAGGCGCCACCCACCTTGAGCGGCAGAGCGCGTTTGGCACCGGCTTCCTTCAGCTTTTCACAAGCAGCGTTCACAGCATCGATATCGCCACTGATGACGAGCTGTCCGGGATTATTATAGTTAGCCGGAACGACCACATTGCCTTCGGTCGAAACCTCAGCACATACCTTCTCAACCGTTTCGTCGTCCAGACCGATGATGGCAGCCATGGTCGAGGGCTTCAGTTCGCAAGCTTTCTGCATGGCCTGGGCACGCTGGCTCACCAGTTTCAGGCCATCTTCGAACGACAGCGCGCCAGCAGCGACAAGAGCGGAGAACTCACCAAGCGAGTGTCCGGCAGTCATGTCAGGCTGGAAAGCGTCGCCCATGCACAGGGCCGAAACGACCGAGTGAAGGAATACAGCAGGCTGTGTCACCTTCGTTTGACGCAGTTCCTCGTCAGTACCTTCAAACATCACCTTTGTCAGACTGAAACCGAGGATCTCGTCAGCCTTATCCATTAACTCCTTTGCCACAGCGTGGCTCTCGTACAGGTCCTTGCCCATACCGCTGAATTGTGCTCCTTGTCCAGGAAAAACAAATGCTTTCATGTGTTTCTTGATGTAAATAATAAATGGTAATTGTGAATTTCCTGCAAAGTTACGATTAAGTAAGCGGAATACAAAATGAAAAACAAAGATTTTCATTTAACTTGCGGAAGTTGTGATACCGTGTGTGTAAATATTTATACCATGAATTGCATGAATATAATCAATCATAGTACCTTCATGGATGCATAGAATTCATATATTCAACCATGAATTATGGCAACCATGAATGGTGGATGCTCCGCATCTATACCAATCCGGCAGACAATAAAGCCGTGAGGCTTCATAATTCATGGTTGCAAAATCGGAAAGTTAAACAATGAATTAGAAATAATTAGAAACTAAAGTTTCGGATGTTGTTTTTTATACCATGAATTAGTTCTAATTATTTCTAATTTTGCCTGCGGGACACATGGGCTTTTATCCGTCATTGGCTCTTGCAACCATGAATTAGGGATGCTCCGCATCTATTCTCCTTCCGCAGGCAATAAAGCCGTAAGGCTTCCCAATTCATGGTTGCACAATAGGAATACAAATGTTGTAGAATTAGAACTCATTAGAAATAATTCATGGTCTTAAATACAGATATACACGGTATCACAACTTCCGAAAGTTGAGTTAGAAATAATTCATGGTATAAATAATTGATAGACAAGGTGTCATCGCTTGCGAAACTTGAGTTTATGTTATTCATGGTATTCATGGTATAAAAACTTCTCCAGTAACTTGAAATATTCATTTTTATTCCCGAACTCGAGTAATTTCGGCGAAGCCAAAGTTACGATTTTTCTTGCAGAGCACAAAGCGAAACCACATTTTTTGAGCAGACAGCTTGCTTGACACCCTGCTATGTGGAACACTGACGGCACATTTGGAGACGACCGTTCAATAAAGTTAGTTGCGATTTTGACAACTTCACACTTTCGCCTTGACCGCCTGAGAATCGCGTAAAAGTCAGCGAGCGACCCTTCGCCCGCAAATAACGCAAGCACAGAGCACCAAAGAAAGGCTGTCGAACGGCCCATTGCAGATGTGTTGTCGGCAGAGCGCCGTTTCGCCGTCGGCAAAGTGCCGTCTGGCTGTCGGCAAACGGCACTCAAAACTATCAGTAAACGGCGCTTTACCGACCGTCAGACGGCGGTCTGCCGACGCTCAGACGGCGGACAAAGGACAGGTATGTCGGCGGAAAAAATGGTGGTTTGTCGGCGCACTGACGACTGTTCGTCGGCGGACAAAAGGCAACCATTGTAGGGGCGGGTTCCCAAGCCCGCCCTCGGCGGCAGAGCCGTCAACCGGAGTGGGTGCGTTTTCAGGCTCTGCCTGATCGGGCGGGCATGGAAACCCGCCCCTACGACAATCGGCATTCCCCCCAACGAATACAGGTATCCCGTTTTTTGGGTATTCCCCATCAATAATTTTCGTTTTTTTCGTTTCTTTTTCCGTTTTTTCGTGTTTTTCCTATTTTTCCGTGGTCAAAAAATCTATTTCGTCCAAATTTCTCCCACAAAAATGCCTTGTTGAAATGTTAAAATCCGCTCTTTTTTAACTTAACAGGGGTGTAGATATACACAATGAAAGCATCTATTTCGTTGAGTCAACTACTACAGATGCTTTCGTTGAGTGCAAGGTACTGGCTTGCACTGGCCATTTACCACAACGTTGCCTGCTGTGTCTGTTCTACCTCATGCTTTGAACTGACGGCCAAGGGGTGGAGCGTGCCCCATGCGAGATGGCCTTTTTGGGGGCGGCTTGACGCCCGCCCCTTTTAGGCCATCTCCATGGCTCACGCTTTATTTATGAGGTAGGAACTAACGGGCCAAGCGGAAACCGAGGCCGCTGCCGCGGTCCGACGGGGTGACGTTGCTCCGTCTCGACACACGGCAGTACCACGCGAAGTTGACCAAGCAGCCCCCACGATTCACGCGGTTGGAGCCATTGGCATGACCCTGAGGATTGGACTGGCTGGAACTGCTATAGGAGCTGTACCAGTCCTGACACCACTCCCATACGTTGCCGCTCATGTCGTACAAGCCCAACTCGTTCGACTGCTTCTGTTTCACAGGATGAGTCTTACTGCCACTATTGTCCGTGTACCAAGCCACGTCGCCCAGCGTATTGCTGCCGCTATACTTGTAGCCGCGGCTGCGACTGCCACCACGGGCAGCATACTCCCACTCGGCCTCAGTCGGCAAACGGAAACGCAAACCTGTCAGGCTGTTCAACTTGCGGATAAACTCCTGGCAGTCGTCCCAGCTTACATTCTCAACAGGCAAATTGCCTCCTTTAAAGTAGGAGGGATTGCTGCCCATCATTGCCTCCCACTCGGCCTGAGTCACCTCGTGGTCGGAGATGTAATACGACGACAAGGTCACGCTGTGAGTCGGCTTCTCATCACTCTCTGCATCGCCCCCCTGCTCGCTCGTACCGCCCATCACGAACGTACCGCCCTCGACATACACCATGCCGCGGTCGATCTGAGCCAAGATGGGGTCGCGCGTCGAGGTCGTGCCGGTAGTCTGTACCGGTTGCACCTGCTGAGTCTGTTGGGTCTGTTGAGTCTGTTGTTGCCGAGACTGAACATGGGCGTTGTTGTTGTCCGAGCTGTTGCTGCGGTTCGTGTGGGTTTGTCGCCGTTGGCCGCCCGAGTTCTGCTTCGGCTTCTGCTTCTGCTGCTCCTGCTTGGGTTTATTGCGTCTGACGACACCCTGAGCCGAAACCGTCTGCACACACAGTATGCAGAGCATGGAGAATAAAAGAAAACGTAAATACTTCATAGGTCTTGGTATCATTTTGTTGATCATTGTTCTTGTCCGTTCTTCACACGACCATCTTCCTGTCCATCCTTCGTGTACCACGAGCCATCCCAGGGTGCACCGTTGCGGAAGGTGCCACGGAAAGAGCTGCCGTCGGCAAGCGTATAGGTACCTTTGTCGTAGTAGCCTTCGTTGAACGAACCTTCAAACCGGTCACCGGTCGAGAAGACCATCTGTCCCTCACCCTCGCACATACCATCGATGAAGTTGCCCTCATACGTGGCAGCGGGGATGTTGCCGTAGGCGGCGAACTGGGCTGAGCCTTCTCCTTGTGGCATTCCGTTGGAATCGACATTACCGGTGTAGGTGAAATGACGCATGTTTTCGGGTCCACGGCTGACGGTGATGGAACGGTCGGTGACTTTCTCCATCACGGCCACCGCCACCGTATCGGAATCTGCGACTACGGCCACTTGCTCCTGTCCACTGCACGAACGGCTCAGACCGACAGCACCGATGCCGATGCCCACGACCACGGCGGCCACCACGGCATACTTGGCATAGGCGAGTCCCTTGGAATGTTCTCTTTTCTTGGTAACGTCAGGCTGGGGCTTTGTGCCATGAGGTTTCTGTCGGAGTTCGGTCTCGCCGGTGTCGGCTGGCTTCGGTGTGTCGCTGGCCTTCTTCTGAGGCTCCGGCTTCGGCTGGTCGGCCGTTTCGAGCAGGAACTGCCTGACGTCGGCCACGCTTTGCGGACGCATCTTGCGGTTGGGCTTCATGAGCCAGAGGATGAGGTCGCGCGTCTTCTTCGACACCTCCTTAGGCAGGGGCAGAGCCTCGTCGGCATCCTCCTCGATGTCGGAGGGCGAGGGCGGCTGGTTGCGCGTAAGCAGGTTGTACATCGTGGCCCCGAGGGCATAGAGATCGGTCCACGGGCCGAACTTCTCGATATTCTGCTCCATCTGCTCCGACGGGGCATATCCCTGCGTGTAGGCCAGTGCCGACGAGGTGGAAAGCGCTTCGCCATCCTTGTTCTTCAGCTGCTTGCTGGCGCCGAAGTCGATGAGCACGGCGTTGCCGCGACGGTCGAGCATGATGTTGGCTGGCTTGAGGTCGAGATGCCAGATGCCCTCGGCGTGTACCGTCTGCAGGGCGTCGAGCACTTGCGGCAGGATGAGCATGAGTTCCTGCTCTGTGAGTGGCTGCTTCGTACGCTTGATGCGCTGCGACAAACTTTCGCCATCGACGAGGTCCATCACGTAGTACGACGTGCCGTTCTCGTCGAATAGGTCGTGCACACGGATGATGTGGGTGTTGGCGAGCTTGCGCAGGCGACGGGCCTCCTTCTTGAATTTCTCCTGCTGGGCGGCGAAGGTGCGTTGGTTCTCGGTCAGCGAGACAGAGATGGTGCATCCACCCTCCATGCGTCCGCACACTCCCTTGATGTAGAGTTCCTTGATGGCTACGCGCTCGTCGAACGAGGTGTCGGTAGCGACGTAGGTGTTGCCGAAACCGCCCGACGAGAGAAATCCCTCGACGACATACTTGCCGTTGGACAGCTTGGCTCCCATGGGGAGCATTCCTTCTTTCTGATTGATTACTTCCATGCGATGTGAGCTTATTGATGTCGGTGAATTGGGGCTTGCACACCCTGCGTGTTTGCCGGTGGGTCGCAGACAGGCTGGTGCGGATTGTCTGGTGCTTTGAGAAAGAAAAAGAGCAGACAGAGCAGCAGGACAACTGCTGCTGCAGCTATCAGCCACCACAGACGATGTCTGGTACGTGGCGGGGTCGGACGTGTGACAGTGACGGATTCAGTTGTCTGAGCCACCGCTGCGGCAGGACCGGCACCCTCCACCTCGGCCACCTCGATGGCATAGCAGGAGTTGTTGTCGCGGGTGTGGCGGTAGGCACATTCGCGACGGAGTTGTCCGATGCGTTGGTCGAGAGGCAGGTCGGCAAGCAGGATGCGGGTGAGGTCAACGTTGTCGAGCTGTTCGACGATGCCATCGCAGCACAGGAAGAAGAGGTCGCCGGCACGCACATCGGTCAGCACCTTGCAGCTGGCTTTGGCCGGATGCTCCTGATGGGGCTGTACGGCACGTGTGATGACATTCTTCTGGGGAAAGTTGCGGGCACTCTCCTCGGTGAGTTCGCCGGCCGCAATGAGGTCGTTGACGAGCGAGTGGTCGTGGGTCTGGAACACAATGCCCTGCCCTCGGCGGAATTGATAGACGCGGCTGTCGCCGATGTGCGCCACGAACACGCCGTCGGTGCACAGGGCGAGCAGGGTGAGCGTAGTGCCCATCTTGCGGAGGGTATGGGGGTCGGTGTCGAGACGGTCGAGGGCCTGGTAGGCTTCGGCGAGAGCTTGGTCGAAATGGTTGCGCATCTGGGCGGTCGTACACAGGGGGACGCTGTTGAGATGCTGCCCGACGGTCGTGGCTACACACTGGCTGGCCACTTCGCCGTGCTCGTGACCGCCCATGCCGTCGCACACCATAAAGATGCGTCCGGCTGCCGTAGCCTGTCCGAGGGGCGGGAAGAGGGCATCTTCCTGGTTCGCCTTCTGTCCCTGCTCTGAGAAACTGAGCGGGTTATGAATCTTGATATTCATGGGCTAAGTACATTTTCTTGCCTCCCATCTGGAGACAATCGTTCACGTTAAGATAGATGATGTCGTCGGGGCATAGCTCCACGCCTTGCAGCGAGGTGGGGTTCTTGCCGTGTTCCTCGAAGGTGCAACGGATGCCGTTCGCCGTACACTTGAGTTCAACGATGGCATGGCGGCGGCTCATGTAGCGGCTCTCGTCGGGAATCTGCACCTCGGCGTCGCTGGCATTGTGCTGCCGGCCCACCCACTGCCGACCCAAATGTAACTGGTAGTTGCGGCCATCGACCTTGAAGGAATACTTGGGCAGGAACTCCCCGATTTTATGTTTGGCCTGGCAGTGGGGACACTGTGCCTCTTTGTCCTCCAGCCCTGTGGCAGACTCGACATTGATAACGCCTTTGCAGTCGGGACACTTCAGAAATATCTTCATGAAAAATGGAAAATTAAAAATTCAAGTTTCGGATGAATTGAAGAACCACGAATTTCGCGAATGACACGAATAACCCGTTCTGCGTGTATTCTAATTCGTGTAATTGATTCGTACAATTTCTCGAATATTCTCCCATTGTATAGGCTAACAAGTATGGAAAATTCGTAAAATTCGAGAAATTCGTGGTTCTTATGACTTCCAAAAGTTCAATTAAAAATGAACAGCACCCCAGCCCCTCCCGAGGAAGGAGTTGTGGGTGGCTGATTTTATACATCATAAACCGTGATGTCGCTGTCGTTCGAATAGTCGGGCAGGTCGTCGGTCTGAGCAACATAGCTCTGTGTGTCCTCCTGCGTGGGCATCGGGATGTGGGCACCGGTCACGTTCTGCAGTTCGTTCTCCGAGAAATCGCCATCGTGGTTGGCATCCATCGCCATCACGTTCACCTCGCCGTCCTGGTTGGCGTCGATGAGCAGACCTTCGGTGTCGCCCACCGTTACCATGGCTACGTTGACGGTGTGTTCGCCCATCGTCACGTCGTTCTCGACGGCAATGACACGCACGTCGGAAGCCTGCGTGGCGGTAGGCTCGGGCACGGCTTCGACCTCGACCAGATGTTCGGCCAGGTCGCCCATCGTGAGGTCCTGTCCTTCGACGTGGACAATTTCACTGTCCTCTATCTGTTGGTTGTCGTTCTGATCGACAGCATATTCGGTGACTGTGCCATGACCATCGTCAACGAATACGGCATTATGTCCGTTGACCGTTCCGGCTGCCGTATGCACGACATGGCCGTCGGATGTCTCGTGGGTGCCGATTTCCTGAATCTTCACCTCGTGGTCGCGGAAGAACTGATCCTCGCCGCGTTCTGTCTGCTGCTGCGGTTCTTGATGCACGGCTTGACGTACGGCTGGGTCGGGTTGTGCCTCGCGCACTTGCGGCTGGGGAGTGGGTTGTGGTGTAGGAGTCACGACGGGTTCGGCCTCTGCCTCGGGTTCTGTTTCGGGTTCAGACATCGGTTCGTCGATTGTTCCGCCGGCAAAGGCATCGACAGCCACCGAGGCAGCGGCACCTGCTGCTGCTCCTGCCACAAATCCTGCAGCCTGCTTCAGGTTGATGGCTTTTCCTTTCGCGGGCTTCTGCTGCTCGCTGGCAGCTACTTCTTCGTTGAGAACTGTCTGAGTGTCGTTCTGCTCGCCCATGGTGCGAGTGTGAGTCTGGGTGTCTTCGGTAAACATAATTGGCAAGTGTTAAAGAGTGAATAATTTTGTTTTGACGCTGCAAAGGTAGGTCATTTTCTCCCCTTCACCAAATCTCAGCACGTTCGTCGGACAAAACCCTCGGTTGGGATGACGAAATGCTGTTTTAGGCATTTGTAAATGCAAATCTACATGTTTTTGCAGAAAAAAACATCAGACTCTGATAGTTTTTTGCTCAGTTTTGATGCAAAATTGTTTATTATTCGTTACCTTTGCCTTAACATTCTAATACCCCATCCCATGAACGAAGCCATCTTCAACCGCCGCAACGAGTTGCTGCGCGTGCCACTCACCCGAGCTTTCTTCTACGAAGCCTACGGCAACTACTGCTACGGTGTGTTTCCGAACGGACAGAAAGTGATGCTGCCCGTGGGTCTGAATCAGGTCGAGCAACTCATCGCCGAACGGGCCACAGCACAGCAGCCTGTCTTCATCCGCATCGGCAAGCGATACATCGTCAACACGGAAGTCATTGTGCAAATCAACTTTGCCAAACAGCGGCTCATCCTGTCCGACTTCGACCACGCGGGCAACTTTGCACTGCCTGTCTCAAAAGACGCACTCAAACAAGTGAAAGAACTTTACGAAACTCATCAGATATGGAAATAGGCGAACAAATCACCATCGGGCGGCTCGGACAGCAAGCCCTGCACATCACCGACCCCAGCGTCGATCCCGAACACGCCATCCTGCGACGCACCGGCGTCGATACCTACCAGATAGAGGATTGCGACTCCACCCGCGGCGTCTTCGTGTTCGGACTGCGCGTCATGCGCAAGACCGTCAAGGCACAGACTCCCATCCTGCTCGGCACGTTCAAAACCACCGTCGAGCAACTGCTGCAAGACATCGACGACATCGACCTGGCCGACGTGTGGGGCAAGTATGACAAAGAAAAGCAGAAGTGGGACCGCTACACGCTGTGGGTCAATTCCATCCGTATGCTCTCGCCTGTCGTTACCATGGTGCTGGCGCAGGTGATTGAACAGAACTGGCTCATCTCGGTGGCCGCCCTTGTCGCCGTACTGCTCGTATCGATGATTGCCGGCGAAAAGGTGCTGGCTAAGAAAAACATCCGAATGGCAGAACTCAACGCACAGATGCAAACGGACTATGCCTGCCCACACTGCCATAAGTTCCTCGGCTACACGCCTTACAAGGTGCTGAAAGAACACGGCTACTGCCCTGCCTGCGGCAGCCCACTGCCTTGATAAAGTGAAAAGTGAAAAGTGAAAAGTGAAAACCGTGCTAATCCAATGATGAAATACTTCTTTTGCCTCTTGATGACTCTCTGCGCCATACAGCTTCATGGTCGCGAAATCTATGTGCTCGCCGTGGGCATCGCCGACTACCACTACATCAACGATCTAAAAAAAACGGAGAACGATGCACGCGACATGGCTGAGCTCTACCGCACCCACACCCAACACGTCACCACCCTGCTCGGTGCACAGGCCACGCACGACAACATCCTTGCCCGGCTACGCACACTATGCAGTCAGGCCACCGAGGGCGATGTGCTGGTGTTCATCTTCAGCGGACATGGAACGAAAGGCGGGCTCTGCGCCTACGACACGAGGTCGGCACAAAGCGTGGTCGGCTATGGGGAAATCCAGCGGATACTACAGACCTGCCCCTCGCGCAACAAACAGCTCTACATCGACGCTTGCTACTCGGGCGGCCTGCGCGAAGGCAAGAAAAAGAAGCAGCAGGACGACCGCCCCACTGCGGAAACCACCTTCACCGACACCCAGGGCATCATGCTCTTCCTCTCGTCCCGCTCGGGAGAGACCTCGCAGGAGAACCCTTGGTCGCGCAACGGTTTCTTCACCCAATACCTATTGCTGGGCATCAAGGGGGCAGCCGATCAAAACGGCGACCGCATCATCACGGCCAAGGAAATCTTCACCTACGTCGCACAGAACGTAGCCGAGCGCACCAACGGACGTCAGCACCCCGTCATGTGGGGACGCTTCAACGACAACATGCGGGTGATGAACTGGAATGCGGCGAAATCGTTGCCCTGAGACCTTGGCCGAGCACTGCGGTTCAAGCAAGAGATGACCCTGCATGGGGCGGCTTGACGCCCGCCCTTCATGCGGTCATCTCTGCTTGAACCGCTTTCTTTCATGAGGTAGGAACTAACGGGCCAAGCGGAAACCGAGGTAGCTGCCGCGGCTCGACGGGGTGTCGCTGCCCCGAAACGACACACGGCAGCCCCCCGCGACGTAGTACCAGCCGCCCCCACGAAACACGCGGTAGGAGCCACTGGCAGGACCCGTAGGATTGGACGCGCTATCAGTGGTGTAATCACCGTACCAGTCCTGACACCACTCCCGTACGTTGCCGCTCATGTCGTACAAGCCCAACTCATTCGACTGCTTCTGTTTAACCGGATGGGACTGACCATGGTTATTTTCAATTGTATCCCAATCCCAGTCATCATCCGTGCCCGATAAAAAAACATCGCCGCTGTTCTGCCAATACCATGCCACGTCGCCCAGCGTGTTGCTGCCGCTGTACTTATAACCACGACTCTTCGATCCGCCACGCGCGGCGTATTCCCACTCGGCCTCCGTCGGCAAACGGTAGTTCTTGCCCGTCAGACTGTTCAGCTTACGGATGAAATCCTGACACTCCTCCCACGAAATATAGTACATCGGATAATCGGGACCTTCGCCAACAATTAGGTACGACGAGTCTGCCTTATCCCGTTGCTGACGCACCGTCGTCCCCATCACAGCCTCCCACTCAGCCTGAGTCACCTCGTGATCCGAGATGTAATACGACGACAACGTCACGCTGTGAGTCGGCTTCTCATCACTATCAGGGTCGCTCCCCTGCTCGCTCGTGCCGCCCATCATGAAAGTGCCGCCATCCACATAGACCATGCCCGACTCAATCTGGTCGAGAATGGGAGAGGAAGAGTTAGCCGTGGACGAGTCGGTGGAGGAGTCTGAAGACGAAGGCTGGAGGTTTTTGACAAGCAAAAAGACAAGGACGATGGCCGCAATGCCAGACAGGCTCCACAGCAGCGTCTTCCAGGGGAATTGAGACTTTGGCTTCGGTGCGGGTTGTTTCTGGGAAGAAGATTGTAAGAGGTCGTCTTTCGTCAGGGTATCTCCGTCCCCTTGCGACTGACTTGGTTCGGAAGAGGGTGTGGCGAATGATTCGGCAGAAGATGTAGCTGCTTCATTCTCCAACAATAGCAGAAAGTCCTCGACACGCTGCGGACGGTCCTTACGGCGCGGCTGCATGGCTTGCCTAATGGCGTTCCAAAGTGCAGGACGCACATGAGCCGGCCGTGGGGGCAGCCCTTCTTCGTTGACCACACTGCATTCGGGTGGCGTTTGTCCCGTCAACATCTTGTAGAGGGTGGCACCGAGGCTATAGACATCCGTGGCAGGCTGAAAGGTCTGAACGCCTTGGTTATACTGCTCCAGCGGAGCATAGCCCTTACTCAACCCCGCAGGTGTGGAGCTGGTCTGACCGCCGGCATCATCATAACGTTTACTGATGCCAAAGTCGATGAGCACGGCAGCACCATTCTGCCGAAACATGATGTTGGAAGGCTTCACGTCGAGGTGGAGCACATTCTGATTGTGGATGTAGCTCAGCGCATTTCCGGTCTGACGAATGACACGCAGGGCCTCAGCCTCACGCATACCGCCAGTTGGAATACGGCTGTCGAGCGAACCACCGTCGAGATATTCCATCACATAGTAGGCCGTACCGTTCTCCTCGAAGATGTCGTGAATGCGTACGATGCCCGGATGGTCGAACGAGGCAATGGTCTGTGCCTCCTTCAGAAACTTATTCTTGAAGCGAAGCACCTGCTCCTGACTGCCCATCGAGGGCACACTGACGTAACTCGTCGTCGCATCGCGGTTGCACAACTCTTTCATGAAAAACTCCTTGATGGCTACGCGACGGCTCAGGCCTGTCTGTACTGCCAAATAGGTAATGCCGAAACCACCCTGCCCCAGCATCTGCTCAATCTTGTAACGCCCTTTCTGCAAAAGAGCACCGGAATGTAAGTGCATCATATATGGTTCAATGCTATTGCGTTCACTTTTATGCCGTCAAAGATACGCTTTTTCTTGCAGAGTACAAAACGAAACTACATTTAACTTAAAAAATTCAAAAACTTAAAAACTCAAGAAAACTCAAACAAGTTTGGTTTTTCGCTCACTTAATCGTAACTTTGTCAGCATAAACACGAAAGATATGCGTACATTCAAGACGATGCTTTTGGCATTGATAGGCATAGCCGGCTTGCAACCCATGATGGCTCAGCGCATGGTGCAAGCCTCGAAACACATACGGGCCTACGAAACGGAGAAAGGTTTTGAACTGATTGCACTGGTGGGCGAGACGCCTCTGCTGGTGGGTTACAGCGACGAATCGACCTTCGACGAGGCTTGTGAGAACCCCACGTTTCGACGCATGCTCCAGCAAATGGAGACGAAGGCGAAGAGAGGGGCGCAGCGAGGCCTGGAAGGCCTGCCCCGACGGCGTTCACCTATGGCACGGATTCCGGCATCGTTCGGTCCCATCTTCAAGCCCGCCGATGTGGACGAGGCTGTCCGTCCTCTGTGCACGGATGTGTGGCACCAATATACATCTCCTTACTACGACCTCTGCCCGACGATTGAGGAAAAACCTTGTGTGGCGGGATGTGTGGCGACGTCACAGGCGCAGGTGATGCGCTACCACCGCTGGCCCCAGGTCGGGACGGGCAGTTACAGCTATTTCGACGAGGAGGGATGTAAGCAGGAAGTGACGGCAGACTTTTCGTCACATCGCTACGACTGGGACCACATGCTCGACGAGTACAGCAATGGGTACGACGAACGAGAGGGACTGGCCGTGGCTCAGCTGATGAGCGATTGCGGCATCTCGGTCAATATGCGCTACGGCACGGACACGAGCGGAGCACGCGTGGTGCGGCAACCGCAGGCGTTGGTCAACTATTTTGGCTACGACACTGGCATCATGATGCGCTACCGCAACTTCTACCGACAGGTGGAGTGGGACTCGATTATGTTTCACGAAATCAACGAACGGCGCCCGATGCTGGTGGGCGGCTGGACAACAGGACTGGCACATAGCTTTGTCTGCGACGGATATGACGAAAACGGCTACTTCCATGTCAATTTCGGCAATGTGGCGGGACAGGGTAACGGGTTCTACTATTTTAATTTCCTCTCGCCCGATGTAGAGGAATGGCATCAGCATGGCGACAATCCCGAAGATGGTTTCAACATGCTTCAGTGCATCACGACAGGCATTCAGCCACTGCTGCCTGGACAGCAGGCTGCACCACAGCACTGGGTGTACGCTTTTTCTCACTGGGAACAACTCTATCCGCAGAACGACCCGCTCTGCCTCGTGGTTCACAACCTGTGCAACATCGGATGGAACAAGCATGAGGGACAAGTGGCAATTGCTCTGAAGCCGGAAAGGATGGGCAACGCTGCGATTAGCAACCTGGAGGAAGGTTGCCTCCTCTACACCTACGACCGCGAATTCCTGCTCGAAGAGGTGGACGATACCACCTATACCGACACCCTGCACCTCTCGATTCCACAGCATGTGAAGGACGGAACGTATCGCATCGTCCCCGTGTTCGAAGACCAGGGACAATGGGTTGAGGCACGCACCATGGTCGGCATCCCCAACTACCTGCGATGCATAGTCAGCGGGCAACAGGTATCGGTCGTGCCTCCAAGCGAGGAACTGTTTGACTTGAAGGTGACTGACGTGTCCGACTTCCCTACCCTGTTTGTTCATTGGACCAGACCCGACTACACCATCCACCTGCGGAACGACGGCTGTGAATACAGCGGACGTTTCTACGTGGCGCTGTACTCAGACGCACAGCCGGAGCAGAATGTCATCATTGCCCAAGAAGGCATATCGATTCAGCCTGGTGAGACTGCTGTGCGTCCGTTCACCGAGATGGTGTTCGGAAAAGTACCTGTCGGCATCTACCACCTGCGCATCATGGTCGATGTGGATCTGTTCTCCGATTCGCTCGTAACCATCTACGACGATCCGCAAACGGACATTGAGGTGGTGGCGACCCTGCCTACAGGCATCGAAGAAGTGAAAAGTGAAAAGTTAAACGTGAAAGCAGTGGAAGCTTACGACCTGCAGGGACGCCGCCTTGATGCCGTTGATGCTCGGCGCCGTCGTCAGGTGGTGATTGAGCGGTATCGTGGCTCGACTCGTAAGGTTCTTCGTTAAACCAACTTAAAACTTCCCATGCAATTCACCTCGCTTTTCCGTCCAGAGAATTGGCTTGACCGTACGTCAACCTACGTACTCCGCGGCATTTGCATGCTCATTATTGTATTGGGACATGTGGGCAGCAGTTCTACCGACCCTCTGTTCGAAAGCGATGCATACGATCGCTTTTGCGATGCTACGGGATTTTCGAGTTGGGGAATGTGGGCCACAGGAATGTTTTTCTTTCTATCTGGCTACGGGATGACGCTCTCGCTCCAACGGCAAGGAAAGACTACATGGAGTTACGTAGGAAGCAAACTAATTAAACTTTTCGAGGGTTTCCTTCTACTTTGGGGCATTTACCTTATCGTCTTCCTGCTCTTCGATCGTTCTCAACTCACACCTCAGTTACTCATTGATTTCATAACGCTGAGCATGCCGTTGGGCGTCGATGCCTGGTTTTTCAAGGTGATTCTAGGTGTCTATGCCCTGTTTTTTCTGCTCTTTGCTATCCCCCTCGGAAATAGAATACGTGCTATAGTATTCAGCATCGTATGCCTCATCTATTACATCGTCATGCGACAGTTGGGCTTTGGCCCTTGGTGGTTTGCGTCAAGTCCTTGTATCGCTCTTGGCATGTGGTTTGCCTATGGAGCAGAGTGGCTACGGCGCCACCCACTTCCTCAGATTCTTGCACTTTTCTTGCTGCTCGTCTCCTCTCATTTCAGCACTGCTGCCTTTTTGCCTCCCTTGTCTTTTACGCTCTGTCTGGTGCTGCTCACATGGTTGGTACCACTCAGTTGTCGCCTTCTTCAATTCATCGGCGACAATAGCCTGCACTTCTACTTTCTTGAGGAACCTGTCTATCATTATCTTACGGTTTCTCTCGCCTTCTGCTACCCTTTGTACGTTATCTCTACCTATGCTGTCATCCTGTTGTTGGTCTGGGGGTACACGACAGCCAAAAAACAAATCAAAGAACGAACGTAGGTACTTGGGACATCAGGGACAAAGAAAGAGGGCACGTCAACAATTTGAAGTGCCCTCTCATTTTGTATTACTATAGAATGGTCTCTTAGATGAACCACTTGACGTAGCAGAAGTCCTGACGGTGAGGCAGGTCAACGTTCTTGGGGAACATACGATAGGCCACCTTGAAGGCTCCGGCATTGGGCATCGTGATCTGGCTCTCGAAGGTGAAGAGGTTGCCTTCACGCTTGACAACTTCGAAAGGATATGTGCTCACAACGTGAGTCTTGCCTTCCTCGTCGTCGGTGAGGATAACCATCTCGACGCCAAGTACGTCGTCCAAGCCCTGTTCGTCAATCACGTACTGAGCCTTGTACTTGTGACCCGACTCGAGCGTTGTAGCGTCGATACCAGGTTCCTTGTAGCTGCTGACGACAGTGATCTTGTCCCAACGCTCTGCCACGAGTTCTTTCCACTGGGCAATTTCCTTCGCCTTCTTGCATCCGTCGGCAAAAAGGATCTTGGCGCGTTCGGCCAGCGGTGTGTAGAACTTTGTATAATAGTCGTCGAGCTGACGCTTCATCGTGTAGTGAGGAGCAACCTGTGCGATGCTGTTCTTGACAGTACGAATCCAACCCTCGCTGTAGCCCTTCGAGTTGCGGGCGTAGTAGAGAGGTAGAATTTCGTTTTCGAGCAGTGAGTAGATAGTCGCAGCATCGAGCTGGTCCTGCTGTTCCTGATTCTGATATGTGCGCTTCTCTGTCAGAGCCCATCCAGCACCTTCGCGGTAGCCTTCGAGCCACCAACCGTCGAGCACTGAGAGATTGACAACACCATTCATCAGAGCCTTCTCGCCACTGGTACCAGAGGCTTCGAGCGGACGTGTCGGGGTGTTCATCCAGATATCGACACCTGTCACGAGGCGACGGGCCAGCTGCATGTCGTAGTTCTCAAGGAAGATAATCTTGCCAAGGAATTCGGGACGTCGGCTGATTTCGTAGATTTTCTTGATAAGTCCCTGACCTGCTCCGTCGTGCGGGTGTGCCTTACCGGCAAAAAGGAACTGCACGGGATAGTTGGGGTTGTTGACAATCTTGGACAGACGGTCGAGGTCGCTGAACAGCAGGTGGGCACGCTTGTAGGTGGCGAAGCGGCGTGCAAAACCGATGATGAGGGCGTTGGGGTTGATCTTCTCGAGGATGGAGACGATGCGCGAGGGGTCGCCCTGGTTCTTGAGCCAGTCTTCGCGGAAGGCACGCTTGATGTAATCGACGAGCTTCTGCTTCAGAGCCACACGGGTTTTCCAAATCTCAGCGTCGGGTACATTGTAAATGCTTTCCCAGAGGGTTGCGTTCGACTGGTCGTTGACATACGACTTGTCGAAGTGCTTGCCGTACAGGCCCTTCCACTCCGATGCACACCATGTGGGGAAGTGGACACCGTTGGTGACGTAGCCGACGTTGTCGAGTTCCTCGGGGAAATAACCCTGCCAGATGCCGTTGAACATTTCCTTCGACACCTTGCCGTGCAGCCAGCTGACGCCATTCACCCACGACGAGGTGTTGCAGGCGAAAGTGGACATGCAGAAGCGTTCGTTGTGGTCAGCGGGATTCACACGGCCCATGCCGACAAACTCGTCCCAAGAGATGCCGAGCTGTGCCGGATAGTTGCCCATGTACTTGCCGAACAGACCCTCGTCGAAGTAGTCGTGACCAGCCGGCACAGGGGTGTGAACGGTATAGAGCGATGTGGTACGTACGAGTTCGAGAGCCTGGTTGAACGTCATGCCACTCTGAACGAAATCGACCAGACGCTGAACGTTGCACAAGGCTGCGTGTCCTTCGTTGCAGTGGTAGATGTCTTTCTTGATACCCAGTTGCTTGAGCAGCAGGATGCCACCGATACCCAGCAGGATTTCCTGCTTCAGACGGTTCTCCCAATCACCACCGTAGAGCGAGTGAGTGATGCTGCGGTCATACTCCGAGTTCATCTCGTTGTCGGTGTCGAGCAGATAGAGCTTGATACGACCCACGTTGACTCGCCAAACATAAGCATGCACAGTGTAGTTGTTGTAAGGTACATCTACGACAACGGCCTTACCGTTCTTGTCGAGCTCACGTTCCAGAGGCAGTTCGCCGAAGTTCTGAGCCTCGTACTTGGCCACCTGCTGGCCGTCCATCGACAATGTCTGCGTAAAATAGCCGAAGCGATAGAGGAAACCGACAGCGCAGAGATCGACATTCGAGTCGCTGGCCTCTTTCAGATAGTCACCAGCCAGAATACCGAGACCGCCGCTGTAGATTTTCAGCACATGGCTCAGACCGTACTCCATGCAGAGGTAGGCCACCGAAGGACGTTTCGCATCGGGCTTGACATCCATGTAGCTGCGGAAGTCTTTGTAGAGGTTGTTCACGCGCTTGACAATGGCAGCATCCTTAGCCAGTTCTTCCATCTTCTCGTAGTTCATACGCTGAAGGAAGAGCACAGGATTCTGATGCACCTTTTTCCAAAGGTCGGTATCAAGGTCACGGAACAGGTGTCCTGCTTCGTTGTTCCAAGTCCACCACAGGTTGTGTGCAATCTCGTCCAGAGGTTGCAGAGCCTCGGGAATGTTGGTCTTCACGCTAATCTCACGCCAGTTGGGAGTGTTAGCGTTGCTTGCTTTGATCATCATATAATAATTGAAAATTTAAACATTCAGAACTTAGCCACCCTGCCTTTCGCCTTGCGCAAGGCAATGTCGTAAGCCTGCTGATAGTATTTGAAGAAATGCTTCCATAGCGCCTTTTCCGCAATCGCCGCAGCCGTCTTGCGCGACTGCTCCACCTGAGTGGCATCCATGCGGCAGAAATCGAGCACATCATCGCGGATTTCGGAGGCAGCACGGTCGAAGTTCTGATCCGTGCGATGCACGATGCGCACCCCGTCGCCCTTGCGACGCTCGTTGCCATACACACCCTTCACCCAAAGGCCGAAACCAGCCAAGTCGGTCGTGATGCAAGGCACATGGAAAGCCACACTCTCCAGCGGCGTGTAACCCCACGGCTCATAGTACGACGGAAAGATGCACAGGTCCATACCGATGAGCAGCTGATAGTAGTGCAGGTTGAAGATACCATCGTTGCCATCCAAATAGCATGGCACAAACATCAGCTTCACCTTGTCCTCGGGACGGTTATACATGCCCAACCAATTCATCTGACCGAGCAGACAGTCCTGGTCCTGATTATTGAGCAAGTGAGTGATGCGCGGATCACCCAGCGGCACCTGTTCGTGGTTCTTCGTCTGAAGTTTGCGCTGCAAGTCCGCACGTGGCTCTTTCACCCATGCCGGCACCATGACCAACGCCAGCACCTCACGGTCGAGACGACTATCGAGGCGCAAACGATTCATCGCTTCGACAAACAGGTCTATACCCTTATTCTTATATTCATACCGTCCGCCAATGCTCACCAGCAAGGTATCGTCGCCCAGCGACGTGCCCATCAGTGCATTTGCCACCGTGAGCAGAGACTTGCGAGCACGCTTGCGAGCCGCATCAAAGGGACGGCCCATCTGAGGAACGAAATCATTCTCGAAACCATTCATCAGCACCACGTCGGCCTGCTTACCGAGCAGCTGACGACACTCACGGTCGGTAATATCACTCACTGTCGTGAAGCAATCCACCGCATGAGCCGTCTGCTTCTCTACCGAATGCTTCGACTGCATATTCAGCTCCTGAGCCATCTGGTCGCCATCATAACCCTCCATACAATCGTACAGAGGTTTACCATTGCCAGCAATCGAACGACCAATACTCGTTGCATGTGTTGTGAAAATAGTTCCTACAGCAGGACAACGCTGCTGCACATATAGCGCAGCCAGACAAGTCATCCACTCATGCGCCTGAAACACAACACGTTCACCCGTCAGCTCCAGTCCATAATAGCGGTAGAAACTCTCCACCACCCGACCGGCAGCCCAGGCAAACATAGAAGCCTCGTCGTAGTCACCATAGGCATGGAGCGAATCCACACCATAGTGGTCCCACGCCCAAGCATAAATTTCATTCTTCTGAGCGAAGAAAGGTTCGAAATCGACCAGCACGGCAATCGGCTGACCAGGCACCATCCAGCGCCCAATCCGCATCGACAGACCCTCCTCCCTCAGCGCGTGTTTTCGCCAACGCGCCAGCAGCGTCTTATTTTCCTTAAAAAGGGGATTCTCCTTATTCGTCCAGAAATCAGGTCCGATGAACAGCACCTTGTCAGCCATCCGCTCTTGCAGCGTCTTGGCTCTGGTCGAGAGCACGGTATAAATTCCGCCGACCTTATTACACACCTCCCACGAGGCTTCCAGCACATAGTCGGGCGTCAACAGTTTCTTTGGCATCTAAATGTCGGGAGTATTATTTTTTACCTTAACTACATTTTCAGGGCGCAAAGGTACGGAAAAAAAATGAAAAGTGAAAAGTGAAAAGTGAAAAAATACATGAATAGCAACACATTACACCGCACACAGCACAAAACACCCATATCGGAGGGCAAGCACTCATAAGCTAATGGCAATATGGGCTAACATTAGAAATAAATAATATAAAGTCCCATGCCCATCTATGAAAATCCATTGGCAGCAAACTGCCATGCGTATCTCAACACAAGGTCATAAAAAAATAATTTAGCATGTTTACACGACATGGGTATGCACATACATTCTAATGGCTGCGCAGAGCTGGCATAACCGCATAGCACTCAGAACGCCACAGTTGTGCACACGCAGTGCTACCGCAGTGCACACACAGCACACACGGCAGTGCACACGCAGCATACTCAGCTGTGCACTGCCACGAAAACGGCAGTGCACAGAAAATTACAAAGCAGTACGATGGGAACTTTTGTACAGCTCAGCGAAAAGTTGGGTGAATTGGGAAGTGTGAAGCGGTCGCTTCACGTTGAAGGTTGATTGCACAATTACACTCGGACGACGCTCTTGATGTCCTTGATGGCATCGAGGGCGTGGATGAGTTCGTCGGCTTCGGTGGTGTCGTGGACGAAGAGCTGAATGTCGCACTGGAAGATGCCGTCCTTGCACTCAACGGTGAGCCTGTGCATGTTGATGCTGTGCTGTTGCGAGATAATCTGCGTCATTTCGTTGAGCAGTCCTAGACGGTCGATGCCCTGTAGGCTGATGCTGACGGGGAAGAGGAGCGTACGCTGAGTGATGTTCCATCGGGCTGCCAGGACTCGGTTGCCGTGGTTGGCTTTAAGACGGGTGGCAATGGGGCATTGGAGCTTGTGGACGGTGACGTGGCCGGTGGCTGGGTCGAGGTATCCCATGACGGGGTCGCCAGGGATGGGTTTGCAACACTCGGCGAGTGTATAGCGCTGCTGGATGGTCTGTTCGTTGAGTTCGATGACTTTCGACGCCTTGCGTCCCGTGGGGGTTGCGGTGCTGTCGGTTGCGGCTGGGGTGTCGGCTGGCGGTGGGGTGGCTGTGTTCCGGCGTCCGAAGGTGAGGAAACGGGTCCATCCGCTACGCTTGCCGCCCTGTGCCTTGTCTTGCAAGGCGTCGAGGGCCCGCTGGTCAAGTGTGACACCATCGTTTCCGATGGCAAGTAGGAGCTGGTCGGTGCGCTGGAGGTCGAAGTGGCGAACCAGCCGTTCGAGTGTCGGGGTGTCGCGGACGAGCTGATGCTGTGCCAGCCATGCGTCGAGCACTTCTTCGCCATGGCGACGCTGCTCGCGCTCTTCGCGGCGCAGGATGGAGAGTATCTTGGTGGTGGCCTTGGCGGTGGTGACCATGTTGAGCCAGTCGCGGGTGACGTGCTGGGTCTTGGAGGTGAGGATTTCGACTTGGTCGCCGCTCTGCAGACGGTGGCTCATGGAGACGAGGCGATGGTTGACCTTGGCTCCGATGCAGTGGCTGCCGACAAAGGTGTGGATGGTGAAGGCGAAGTCGAGGGCAGTGCTACCGGCCGGCATGGTGCGCAGCTCGCCTTTGGGGGTGAAGACGAAGATTTCGGAGGCGAAGAGGTTGAGCTTGATGGTGTCGAGGAAGTCCATGGCATCGGGCTGGGGGTCGTCGAGGATTTCCTTGATGGTGGTGAGCCACTTGTCGAGTTCGCTTTCGCTTTCGGCTTCGCTCTTGTCGCCTTCCTTGTATTTCCAGTGGGCAGCAAAGCCTTTCTCGGCGATATCGTCCATGCGACGTGAGCGTATCTGGACCTCGATCCATTCGCCATGTGCCGACATTAGGGTGACGTGGAGGGCTTGGTAACCGTTGGCCTTGGGGTTGTTGACCCAGTCGCGCAGACGATCGGGATGGGAGCGGTAGATTTTACGGAGAGCTACATATATCTTGAAACAGTCGTCAAGGTCGTCGCTGGGGTCGAGTGGGTCGAAGACGATGCGGACAGCAAGGATGTCATAGACTTCTTCGAAGGGAATGTGCTTGACCTGCATCTTGTGCCAAATGCTGTAGGGCGTCTTGATGCGGGCCTTGATGGTGTAGCGGAGCCCCATCTGGTCGAGTCGCTGACGGATGGGTGCGGTAAAGTCGGTGAAGAGGGTATTGCGGTGGGCTTCGGTCAGCGCCAGTTTATCAACTATTTCCTGATATTCGGCTGGGTGTTCGTAGCGGAAACTGAGGTTTTCGAGTTCCGACTTGATGGTGTTGAGTCCGAGACGGTTGGCGAGCGGAGCGTAGATGTAGAGGGTTTCGCCAGCAATCTTGTATTGCTTGTTTTTGGGTTGGGAGCCGAGGGTGCGCATGTTGTGCAGTCGGTCGGCTATCTTGATGAGGATGACTCGGATGTCTTCGCTCATCGTGAGCAGCAGTTTCTTGAAGTTCTCTGCCTGGGCCGATGCGTTTTCGCCGAAAATGCCGCCGGAGATTTTAGTGAGTCCATCGACAATCTGCGCTATCTTAGGCGAGAACATATTGCCGATATCTTCGACGGTGTAGTCGGTATCTTCGACCACATCATGAAGCAGGGCGCAACAGATGGAGGTGCTTCCGAGACCGATTTCTTCGCAGACAATCTGTGCCACGGCCAAGGGGTGCATAATGTAAGGCTCGCCTGAGAGGCGACGCACTCCGTGGTGAGCATGGCGGGCAAAGTTGAAGGCTTTGGTGATGATTTCAACTTTCTTGCGATGCTTGGTGGCGAGGTAGCATTGGATAAGATGTTGAAAGGCGTCGTCCACCATCTTCTCCTCGTCTTGCTCTTTGATGTGAGGATCGTCAGACATGAAAATTAAAAATTAAATCCTCCACCTACCCCTCCAAGGGAAGGGAGAACAGTTCTACTGGTGTATAGTTACTTATATTCATTAGTGTGGATTCTCACTTCACACGTATCTTCTGCCCAGGATGAATTGTGCTGCCCTTGATACCGTTGAGTTTACGCAGATTAGCCACGGTCGTTCCGTTGCGCTTGGCAATGGCGGAGAGGGAGTCACCATTCTTGACCGACACACTGCGTGTGGCGTTGCGGCGACGCGATTTCTTCGTAGAACGCGATTTGCGCGAACTCTTCGTGTTGGTGTTGGAAGATGTGTAGGTGGGCTGGTTGTAGTATTGCTGCTGAGGTTCGGCAGTTGGTGTGGTGGCATCGGCCGTCGTCAAACCTATGTTCACACTGCCTGGTTCAATCGTGGGACGTGCCCCACCCCTCTGTACACCGTACAGACTATCTTCGTTGAGCACAAAGGGTTCGATGGCTGAAGCTGGCAAACGCAGGACATAGTCGCGGGGAACGATGTCGCGACGATACTGTGGATTCAGGGTGCGGAGTTCATCGACACTGATGTTGCACACTCCGGCAATCTTTGTAAAACTTACATCCTGCGCTACAACGATGGTATCGGAGGCAGCAGGCAGGGTGGCCTGCATGGGGGTGATGCCATGCTCGCAGTAGTAGTTCATGATGTAGTTAGCAGCAATGAAGGCAGGCACGTAGCCACGGGTTTCTCGGGGCAGATAGTTGTAGATGGACCAAAAGTTGCCATCGCGGTTACCACTGCGCAACAGGGCCTTCTGCACATTATACTCGCCACAGTTGTATGCGGCGATGGCAAGGCTCCAGTCGCCGAACATAGCGTAGAGATCGCTGAGAAAACGGGCTGCTGCGTCACTGGACTTGATGGGGTCTCGACGTTCATCGACCAACGTGTTGATTTCGAGACCATATCGTTTGCCCGTGGCAGGCATAAACTGCCAGAGTCCGGCAGCACCGGCATGGGAGGTGGCAGAGGGACGCAATGCCGACTCGATGACGGGCAGATAGCGTAGCTCAAGTGGGAGATCATAGCGTTCGAGTGCCTCTTCAAAGATGGGCATGTAGAAATTTGACGCTCCCAGCATGATGGCAACGCTGTTACGCATGCGATTGCTGTAGGTGTTGATAAAGGTGCGCGTAATATCGTTGAGGGGCATATCGATGGTTGTCGGTATGCGCGACAAACGATCGATGATGAGCATATCCTCGGACGAGAGAATGTCTTGCTGCGGGGCTGGTGGCACAATTTCAGCCGACTCACTGAGGTTGGTGCGATTGTTGAAATCACTCATGAGTTCGCTGTCGGTCACGTTCATGCCTTCCGGTATCGTAAAGGTTTCGGTACGTCCACTGTCTTCAACCACGATAAGTTCGTTGTTAGGCTCTTGTGCAAAGAGTGTCGCCGACAGGGAGAGAGTTGCAAAGGATAATATCAATCGCCTGTTCATAATCACTGAGAATACTGAGAATAATGTTTATTATAAGTTAGAAACTGATGGAACACTGGATTCCGTATGAATTACTCATCACCGAACTGGGACGCCAGGCGGTGGAGTGTGTATTGCTGATGACTGAAGGGCGGACCTTCATGCTGAGGTCGTGACTGATATCGAAGCTGCTGAGTTCGGCATCGATATAGGCATCGAGCACAGAAAGCAGATAGACGCCGATGGTGGCAAAGATGCTCAGGTCACGATAACGCCGATAATAGTCTTTCTTTTTCCGAAAAAGCTCCTGCAAACGGGTAATGTTGGCTGAAACATCATAGTTGCGAGGCAGAAAGTTCTCGTAACTCTTCGTGTTGGGGTCGTCATCCATGATGTCCATAAACGCCTGCGAATAGTCGCTGTACATGGTGCCGTTCCAGCTGATTGCATAGATACACCCCAAGAAACCTCCGTAAAACAGAGGCAACTTCCAATACTTACGGTTGTAAATCTGACCTCCACCAGGGAATACGATAGCCAACCACATCGCTTTCTTTGGATTGGGCACCCAACGTTCAGGGGTGAGCATCGAGGCATCGACAGTGAGCAACGTGTCCTGCTGAGCAAGGAGAATGCGCGCCTCATTTTGTAGCGAATCGCTGGTTGAATCCAGGTCTTCTGGCTGCAAAACAGCCACGACTTCGGATGAATCGGCAGGCACGAGCACAAGACTGTCGGATGATGGGCGTGTCACTTGGGCACGACGCACCTGTGCTTTCGGCAATGCTACCGACACACTGTCTTGCGAATGAAGACTAAGCGTTGGAAATAAGAATACTCCCAACATCAGCCATAACCATCTACGGACGAACACGCCTGCTCTCATTCTCGTATCATTTTGTGAGCAAAGCAAGAATCTGCTTCAGTTGGTCTACACTATCGTAGGCAAAAGTCACACGCCCACTTCCTTTCGCCGTACAGCTCATCTTCACCTTTGTGCCCAACGACTGGGCCATCTGCTGACGCAATGTCTCCATCTCATCACTCAAAACGGACTTCTGCCGCTGAGGTGCTACGCTACCTTCTTTACGCTCCTTCACCAGTTCTTCCACCTTGCGGACAGAATAACCTTTCTGCTGAATTTCGCGAAAGAGCTTCACCTGAAGTTTCGGATCGTCAAGCGACAAGAGGGCACGGGCATGACCTGTGTCAATCTGATGGTTCTTCAAAGCTACCTGAACTGGAGCTGGCAACTTCAGCAGCCTCAGGAAATTGGCAACCGTAGTGCGCTTCTTACCCACACGTTCGGACAATTTCTCCTGAGTCAGTCCATACTTGTCAATCAGATGCTGATAAGCCAAAGCGATTTCTACAGCATTGAGATCTTGACGCTGAATGTTCTCAATCAGCGCCATCTCCATGACATTCTCGTCATCAGCCGTTCGTATATAAGCAGGAATTGTCGGCAAACCGACTTGCTGCGATGCACGCCAGCGACGCTCACCAGCAATAATCTGGTAGCGTCCATTCTCCATCTTCCGAAGTGTTATAGGCTGGATGATGCCTATCTTGGCGATGGAGTCAGCCAACTCCTGCAACGCCTCTGCGTCAAATTCGCGACGAGGCTGGTTAGGGTTGGCATCAATCAAATTGACAGCTATCTCGTTAATGGTCGATGAACCTTCTGTCCTGACGTCTTCTGTCGTAATCAGGGCATCGAGTCCACGACCCAAAGGTCCTCCGAATTTCTTCTTAACAGCCATAGTGCATTCTCTTACTTATTATTTTCAATCACTTCCTTAGCCAAAGCCAAATAGTTACGCGCTCCTGTCGAGGTAGGGTCGTAGAGCAGACAAGGCAGGCCATGACTCGGTGCCTCGCTCAGTTTCACGTTGCGCATAATGACTGTCTTAAACACTAATTCCTGGAAATGACGTTTTACCTCTTCATAAATTTGGTTGGCCAAACGCAGACGCGAGTCGAACATTGTTAAGAGGAAACCTTCGATTTCCAACTTGGCGTTCAACTTCGACTTAATAATCTTAATCGTCTGAAGCAGTTTGCTAATGCCCTCCAAGGCAAAATACTCACACTGGACGGGTATAATTACCGAATCGGCTGCTGTCAGAGAATTCGTTGTAATCAGGCCCAGTGACGGAGAGCAGTCAATCAGAATGTAATCGTATTCAGCACACAGGGGAGACAAGACCTTAGCCAACACTTGTTCGCGATGACTCAGATTGATCATCTCGACCTCAGCACCCACCAAATTGATATGACTTGGAATGATGTCCAAACCTTCAATGTCGGAGGTGTAAATCGCCTCGTGGGGATCAATCGGAGCAACTGTCTTGTTGGTCGAACTCACGACAGCACTTATCAACAAATCATAGACCGACGTATCAACTTTCTGAATATCAACACCGAGACCCGAAGAAGCATTGGCCTGAGGGTCGGCATCCACTACCAGCACCTTCTTATCCATCGTAGCCAGCGACGCAGCAAGGTTAATAGACGTAGTAGTCTTACCTACACCACCTTTCTGATTGGCTATTGCTATAATCTTTCCCATATAAAAACAACCTTACAGCCTGTTAGTAGGGATTTCCCCCACTCAAGGCACAAAAACAATTTATATACAGGATGCAAAGTTACGAATAAGTGACCGAAATACAAAATGGGTAAAGACTTTTTAACCATTTTTGTAGTCATGAACGCACGAACAAAAACTTATAAAATCAATAATTTGCTGCCAGCATTCCTACTTGGTCTGCGTAAATCCTTCCGACTTAAGAATTTGGACAACCTTATCACGGAAATCACCTTGCACCAGTACTTCACCATCTTTATGACTCCCCCCTACCCCGCAGCGAGACTTTAACAACTTAGCCAAAGTCTTCAAATCGTCATCAGTACCGACAAAACCTGAAACAATTGTAACAGTCTTACCACCACGTCCATTTTTTTCGATACGGACACGCAGTTTCTGCTGTTGTTTCGGCAATGTTTCAATGTCACAAGACTCTGTCTCAAATTCAAAATTAGGGTTGGTTGAATAAACCATACCCAGTCGGGATTTCCAATCGTTATCCTTTTTCATGCTCCGGAAGAATAATAAAAGCCTCAACGCAATGTGAGGCTTCAAATCATGTGGGCGCTGAGGGATTCGAACCCCCGACCCTCTGCTTGTAAGGCAGACGCTCTGAACCAACTGAGCTAAGCGCCCTAAATGTCGGGGCAGCGTGACTCGAACACGCGACCGCCTGGTCCCAAACCAGGAACGCTACCAACTGCGCTATACCCCGTGCTTCCTAAAAAGCGGTGCAAAGGTACGACTAAAAATTGAAATTAAAAAATTATCATTTAGAAATTTTCATCTAACGCAGTAAATTGACCGACACTATATAAACTATATTACATATAAGTAGAAAAACTAAAGCGTGCCACCCATCAGAGTGGCACGCCCATTGTTTTATTTATCTATAAGTAATTATTGTTTCTTAAATTACTTAAGAGTAACGACTGCGCGACGGTTAAGGTTGAACGGAGATACTTCGTTGATACCACCGACAGCCTTCACTTCAATCTTATCGCGGCTTACGCCGAGGTTAACGAGCTCATCAGCAACAGCGTTGGCACGAGCCTCAGAAAGCTTCTGGTTGTAAGCAGCCGAACCAGTCTTGCTATCAGCAGAACCTACGACCTGAACCTTTGCGTTCTGAGCCTTAGCAGTAGCGGCAACAGACTCGAGGTTGATGAGATCCTTCTTCGAGTTGATCTTCGAAGAGTTGATGTCGAAGAATACAGAAGTAGCAGCGTTAGCAATTACGTTAACAGGACCGTCACCACCCTGGCACTTGTGGTTAGCCCACTTAGCCAACTGAGCGCGGAGGTCAGCGTTGAGAGCGCGTTCGCGATCGAGGTCAGCACGGAGACGTGCAAGAGCTTCTTCGCTGCGAGCTGCAAGAGCGTTGTAAGCTTCGAGGCTGACAGCCTTGTCGAATCCAACCTTACCAATGTTGAAGGTCAGACCCAGGTCAGCGGTGAACCAGCCGTAAGTCTTGTACTGATACTTCGATTCATTGTTCATGTTGTTTCCGTTACCAGTGTAGTAAGGAAGCCACCTGTTGTTGGTAACACCCTCTTTCGGAGTGAGATGGTAAGCCAGGTCGATGTAAAGACCAATACGCTTCGAAATCTTCCAGGCACTTTCCAGACCGAGACCGAGGACAGGAGAGTAGCTGTTCTTAGCATCGAAGTGACGCATAACACCTGCACGCGGGAAAGCAATCAGGTTCCATACGCGAGTGTCGCTGTAACCGAAGAACAGGTTGCTCAGGTTGAACAGGACATCACCTGTTACAACACCATAACCATGTGTGTGATACGTGTTAGCAACGAGACCGAGACCATTCATATAAGGGCCAGCCGTGCCACCATCCATTGCAGGAGCGCCGTGTTCTGTAGGATAGAAACCAAGGTGGTTACGCTTGATGATACCGTTCTCCCAGTTCACCTTCAGACGAAGACCGAGACCAGGAGTAAACCACTTACCAACAGCAACGTTAACACCATAGGTGCGTCCGTCGTGCCAGTTCTCCTTGAACAGCTTTGATCTGTAAGGATTCTGAACTGCCATGTCAACACCAACCTGTACAAAGATGTTGTCCCAGAAACCATTGGTGGCAACAGTGTACTTAGAAGGTGCTTCGATTGTAGTCTGAGCATTAGCTGCTACAGTACCGAGGCCAGCAAAAGCCAGCGCAATCATTAACTTTTTCATAAATACTTTAATTTAAATAAAACAATAAAATTATTAAACTTTTACTTTCTTTCGTGTTGATTTTGTGGCTAAAATAGGGCTTTAACGCACTACATGCCTACAGAAATCAGTGCAAAATTAGTGTTTTCTCTCAATATGGCACAATTTTTTTTAGAAAAAATATAAAAAAATTAACATTTTAAGCCGTATTTTTCCCTTGCAGGACTTTTTAGTGCATCATACAAGGAAAAATGTACCATTATTTCTAAAAAAAACTTAGCAAAACGGCATCAAAACATCTTTTCTATTTGCCTCTGATCAATAATATTGAATACTATTTTACCGTCTGGAGTCCTAAGTGGGGTATTAAGTTTAAACAGTCGAGAAAGAAGTTGGGTCATTTCGTCGTTCGTAAGCACTTGGCCATACACTATAGCAGAAGATTGTGCCATGGCAAGAGCGATAGCATGATTTACCTTTTCTTTTACATTGAGTCCGCTTTCAATAGCTGCATATACCAAATCATGGAGAAGGGTCGAAGGATTCAAACCTTCGATACCAGCAGGGACCCCTTGAATGGAATAAGTTCCACCTCCCAAGTTTGTCAGTTCGAAACCGATATTCCCGAGTTGTTCAATAATGGCCTCTACGGCGATACATTCATTGGGAGAGAACTGAATGAGTTCAGGAAAAAGCATTCCCTGAGACACTGTTTCCTGATTTTGAATACGAAGAAGGTTCTCTTCGTACAAAATACGGACATGAGCTCGGTGCTGGTCAACCACAAGGATTCCTGTGGTAAAAGGCGTGACGATAAAACGGCCTTTATACTGGAAATGCGGGAGAGTGTCGATGTCAGAAAAGTCGGCTTGATCCATCTCGGCATTGCCATCGGAGGAAGGGTTCCATAGTTCTGGAGAAGATGGCTGACGGTGCTGTCCGATCAAGCTATTGACAATATATTCTTCACTGCTATCAACAAGGCTTTGGCTGCCTTTAGTTTTCGCATCGCCATCCAGATGGAAGTTCTCAACGCCTTTATAGAGAGACTCCCACTCTGAGGGACGCTGTGAATGTGATGGTTGACTGCCAGACTTAAAGGGGTTATAGGTCAGGGGCGACATTACGGGTGGTTTGGCAGAACCATCGTTGAGCCCCATCACAGGAATGTACGGACGATCCTCTACATCGAAGTCGATGGAGGGGACATTGCTATACTTACCCAATGCTTCCTTGACAACGGCTGTCAGAACTTGCCAAATCGCTTGTTCATTGTCAAACTTAATTTCCGTCTTTGTCGGATGGACATTGACGTCAATATTTGACGCTTCGACCGAAAGATAGATGAAGTAGGAAACGTGTTCGCCTGGAGGCACAAGGTTGTCGTAGGCATGGACAACAGCACTGTGGAAATAGGGATGGCGCATGTATCGGCCATTGACAAAAAAGAACTGTCGTGCGCCTTTCTTCTTGCTGGATTCCGGTTTGCCCACAAAGCCAGACACGCTGACAAACGAAGTCTCTGCCTCAACAGGCAGAAGGTCGGCATTGATTTTCTTGCCAAATACATCGACAATACGTTGGCGTAAAGAGGTGGAAGGCAGACGAAAAACTTCAGCTCCATTGCTATGGAGCGAGAAGCTAATCTGTGGATACACCAGCACCATCCGTTCAAACTCGCTCACGATGTTCGTCAGTTCCGTTTGGTTGCTTTTTAGGAACTTCCTACGCGCGGGTACATTATAAAATATATTATTAACCGAAAAATTACATCCAACGGGACACATCACAGGCTCTTGCTGTTCGATTCTCGACCCACAGATACGGATGTAAGTACCCAGTTCGTCTTCTTTCCGCCGAGTTTTCAGATCGATTTGCGATACAGCTGCTATCGAAGCCAATGCCTCGCCGCGGAAGCCCATCGTATGGAGTTGAAAGAGATCTTCGGCAGAGCGAATCTTCGATGTGGCATGTCGCTCGAACGACAGACGTGCATCCGTTTCCGACATACCTTTACCATTGTCGATAATCTGTACGCAGGTCTTTCCTGCATCGGTCACCAGCACCTGGATATCTGTGGCTTCAGCATCGATAGAGTTTTCCACCATTTCTTTAATGATGGAAGACGGACGTTGCACCACTTCGCCTGCTGCAATTTGATTGGCGACGGTGTCGGGAAGAAGATGGATAATATCGTTCAAGCCAATAAAGAAATATTCAGTTTTATTCTACTCTGTATCAATCAATAAAGAATTAAGGTGCGGTATAGTTTTTCCAACTGCAAACAGTAAAGTTGACATCACTGCCAAGTGCTAAAAAACACGTCCCGTATAGAGGTACTTCATGAGGAGAAGCAGAGCGAAGATAATCATGATGAGGATACCGTTCTTCAACGGTTTGCTACCATTTTTCTCCTTCTCTTTCCTACGCTTCAGATGCGTGGTAGCATCGACGAAACGTCCTTTGATGTCCTCGGGCGAGAACTCTTTCGGAGGCAGCAAACCTAATTCACGCTTGGCATTCTCCTCAATCTGTTGGAGTCGTTCCTTTCGTGGATTATAGTAGATGTAGTTGTGCTGGAAGCCCCGTGGCTTCCGCGTCGTAAACAAACCCATAATTTACAATCAGTTATCTTCAGTTGTATGACCACCTACTCTAAGTCGTCAAGCGACTGTAGCGGTACATATTTCTTTTCCGTTTTCTTCAACATATTCTTTTCGTCCTTGCTACGCCAGACGAAGATGTCATCTTTATTGAGCGGACGGATATAATCGAACCAAGCAAAGTTGCTGAGATAGCGGCGTTCGGCTGGTATCTTCAGGTCGGGATATGTCGTACCAGTGGCTGCGGGCATCCAAATTTTGTGCACCTTTTTGTCCTTCATATACATGAAGAGCTTGGTTGTTTCTGTATAGTTCATACCGATTCGCGTCCCATCATCTTCGTCGATGAAGTAGGCGACATAGACATTCCCATGCGCCTCATTGTGCTCGATTTGTCCATTCTGGAAGTAGCAGAACATCTCGCGTGACTGAACCTGGTTGTAGCTGACGCTATCCACACGTTCTATCGTCATGGCTTGGTTGATGACATGAATCCAGTCGATGGTGCTATCGTTGTTGTAGATACGGATTTCCTCACCAAAGATTTGTTGGTCTTCGTTCCACAGAATCGGCTGTCCATACATATAAGTACAAGAGTCAAGCTCGAGTGTGACGAGCGAATCGCACACCCCCTGCGCATCACGACGATACATACGCACATGATTGTAAGCATGCAGATTGCGATAGACCGAGTCGGTGTTGAGGTTGAAGGTAAACATTTTCAGTGTGTCGCCATGGACGTAAAGTGTATCGGGCGACGAATATTCCAGCGCCACTGCACGGTCGGTAGCCATGGCATTGCCTGTTTCTTCCTCATAGACACAGTAGTTTCCCTTAAGCATGCACAGATTCTCATCGTCCGTAATGATGACGTTGCCGAAAGCCTCATCCACACCGGTTTCCTTGTTGGCATAGAGGCTGTCTGCCACAATTTTGCGCATATCCTTGATGATGTACGAACGATCGAACAGATAGGCTTGGTCACGCTTGGTGTCGTAGTTGCCACGCTGACCATAGACGAATGTTCCGTCCGAACTCGTAATGTTCGTAGGCGACATGATACGAGCCACTTCGGTGTTGGTATAGTAGTAGAGCGTGTCGCTCACAAGCGTAAACTTCGGATTGGTGAGCTGAACATTGTCGGTGAAGAAGGCTTCGTGGGTGGCTGGCGTATATTGTCCCCAGTCGCTCACCAGCACGTTGTCGGCATCGTAGAGTGTGCCTCCGTCCAAGTACATACCCACACCATACATGCGGTCATAGTCGAGGTTTTCGGTCACGAGTTTCGACTTCTTATGGTAGAGTGTCACACGGCTGCGGGCACGTGCCATTAGTTCGTAGCCATCGTAGTAGAGAGAGTCGCACACCAGTTTGAGTGTGTCACCCTGCACCATCACTACATGGCCAAAGGCGTCGAACGAATTGTCGTCGCGATAATACTTCGCACTGTCGCAGTCGAGGAAGATGCCTTCGTGACTGAGTTTCACGTGACCGACCAAAATCTCCGCATGAGGGTCCTGTGGCGTCTTGTAGAGCACATCGGAATGGATGAGGTGGATGCGCGAATCGGTCGCCTTACGTTTGGGTTTGTCATCTGGAACACCGGCATTCAGGGGGCATACCATCATCGCCAACATACAGCAGAACAGCCAGCGCGAGGCTGCTGTTCTACGTCGGTTCGTGTCCATCTGTTCCTTACTCATTCCTCTGTTCATTCCTTAATCCAGCCTGGATACTTGAACTCGCAGTTGCGCCATTCTTCGTTGATGCGGACGTACGTCTTTTTCTGCATCTCCCGAATCCATTCGTTCACATGCTCCTCACTCAGTTTTTCCACAAGCATATCTTGCAGCTGCTGGTAGTCGTCCTGCATGGAAGCGCGGTGACCATTGATCCGGTTTTTCAGTTTGACAACAGCAACGACCTCCTTTCCCTTCGTGTTGACCATGATAAAGGGTTTGGTCACCTCGCCGACATTGAGCGATGCCACCTGCTTAGCCACCTCCGACGGCAGGTCTTTCAGTTCGAAGCGCGACGTACCAGCATATTCACTGTCTTGCTTCGCATTCATCATGATACCATAGTTGCTCCGGGTGTCCTTGTCCGAAGAATAGGCTGTGACAGCCTGTTCGAACGTGTACTTCCCATCGTTCACATCCATCATGATGGAGTCAGCCAGATTGAGAGCTGCCATCAGTTCCTCGTCACTCACACGGGGCTTGAGCAGGATGTGGCGCACATTCATGCGGTCGCCACGCTTTTCCACCATCTGAATGATGTGGAAACCATATTCCGACTCCACAATCTTCGACACGGTGTTGGGATCGGTCAAGTTGAAGGCCACGTTGGCAAATTCCGGTACCAGCTCCATACGACTCATGAAACCGAGTTCACCACCCTGCTGGGCAGACAGGCGGTCCTGCGAATGCAACAATGCCAGCGTAGAGAACTGTGCCTTGCCCGAGTTGATTTGTTCGGTGTAGTCACGCAGTTCGTTCTTCACACGCTCGATTTCCTCTTGCGACACCTTGGGCGCCACAGACAAGAGTTGCACTTCATACGTCGTGGGGATGAACGGGATGCTGTCCTCCGGTTGTTCGCGGTAGAAGCGACGTACCTGGGCCGGTGTCACCTTGATGTCCTTCACGAGGTTGTGCTTTACCTCTTCAATCAATTTCTGGTTCTTGATCACATCAAACAGTGTCTCGCGAATCTGTGGAGTCGTCTTGTTGAAGTACTCCTCCATCTTCTCCTTCGAACCGATTTGCTGGATGTAGAAATTGATACGGTCTTCCACTTCCTGGAACACCGCAGCGTCCGTCACCTCCACACTGTCGATGGCAGCCTGATGCAGGAACAACTTCTGAATGGCCAGCTGTTCGGGTATCACGCAGTAGGGGTCGCCCTCCATGCGTTGTCCCATCGTCTGCATTTCGATGCGCGACTGTTCGACGTCTGATTTCAGGATGGCCTCGTCGCCGACAACCCACACCACCTCGTCAATCACATTGTTCTGAGCCGATGCAGGCACGAACAGGGTGGTCAGGATGCCAAGCACAATCAATAATCTTTCCACTTTCAAGTTTTAGAGTTTTTAAGTTTTCAACCTCCCCCGCCCCCTCCCAAGGAGGGGAGTTCGGACTGGCAGGCTTTCAATTTTCTTTTCAGTGGTTGTTCACAGTCTTGACCACGTCGTCGTACACTTCGACCGTGAACTTCCGACGCAAACCGTCCACCCATTCTTGCTCCCTCTTGTTCTGATAGTCGGTCGTCACCTGTCCCTTCACGTCCTTGTAGGTCTCGGGCTTCTTGAGCACCTTACCTACTGTCGTGGCTGCAGGATAGTCCTTCAGCGAAGTGTATTCGGCCGTCTTGTCCTTGAACACCAACTTATCAACAATCTTACTGTCGCCTTTCTTATACAGGCCATGCTCCACACGCACCACCTTCACCGAGTCGTTGTTCAGTGCCCTGACGATGGTCTGTGGCCAGTCTTCCTCCTTCACGCCCTTGGTCAATGCCTTGGCCTGCTTCAGCACAGCATCGTCCTTGCCACGGATCACAATACCACGGAATCGGGGACTGTCCCAGGCATACTGTTTCTGGTTGGCCTTGAAGAAAGCCTGCAAACCGGCTTCGTCCTTGGCAGCTTCGTCCCACACACGGGTCTTGCTCACCTCGTACATCAGCGTTCCGTCGTAGTATTCCTGAGCCAGGAAACGCGACTCGACATCGTTCTTCAACAACTGATCATAGAAGCGGTTGATGATGACCTGACGGTCCACACCCTCCGTCTTGGCCAGGCTGTCCACCAGCGCATTGGCACTGGCTTCGCGCACGCCGCGCTGTTCCAAGAACTTGATAATGGCATCGTGGTGGAATTCGAAGGGTTCAAAGGGATGACGGTCGGCCAACTTGATGATGTGCCAGCCCACGGTCGTCTTCACAGGTGCCGACATCTGTCCTGGCTGCAGGGCGTAGGCAGCCTTCTCAAAGTCGGGAATCATCATGCCCTTGCCAAACTGTCCCAGTTCGCCGCCACGCTGAGCAGAACCCTTGTCATCGCTGCAAGCCTTGGCTACTTCGGCAAAGTCGGCACCACCCTGCAGCACAGCGTAGATGGAGTCGATGCGAGCCTTGGCTGCTGCCTGCTTCTGGGCATCAGCATCCTGACGCATCAGCACGAGGATATGGCTGGCGGTGAGAAGGTCCTGTCCGGCAAAGCGGTCGGCTGTAGCCTGATAGGTCTTGCGGGCTTCCCGTTCGATGAAAGCCGTATCTTCGAGAGTCGGCATCACCATCTGTTCCTTGTAGCCCTCCAGTTCCCTGCGGATGGAGCTGAGGGTGTCAATGCCCTGTGCCTTAGCCTCCTCGACCTTCAGTTTGAAATCGACGAACAGAGGCACATACTCCTCCACGCCCTTTTTGTCGAGCACGCCGTCGGCGTTGTTTTTGTTGAAGCTATATTCAAACTCCGAGCGTGTGACGGGCACGCCGTTCACACGCATGATGACAGGGTCGTCCGCTGTCTGAGCCATGGCTGAAGCCCCGCTAAGGAGCAGGGCAGCCATCAGGAAAGTCTTACGTTTCATCTTGTTATAGTTTTGGTTATTCGTTGCTGCAATGAGTTTTCGGCAGCGTTCGCACGCACCTATTATCGTGCAAAGTTACGAATAAGCGGCCACATGACAAAAAACTTTATAATATTTAACAAAAAAGCACCGTGGCGGTGAGACCACGGCGCTCTTGTCTTAGCCGACAGGAGGTGACACCTGTAGCTCCAGCGTGTTTACTTACTTGACAAATACCTTTTTGCCACCTACGATATAGATGCCGCGCTGGGTGGGCATGGCGTTGAGGCGCGCTCTGCCTGTGAAGCTTCTGTTAAATACGAAGAAGTTTAAGTGTTAAACAAAACAAGTTTTTTAACAGTTTGAGGGCACAATTTCTGTCGGGAATTTTGAGTGAAAGAGAAGGGGAATGGCGATTTTTCTGATGTTTAGAACACGAAAAAAGAAAAAAAACACGAAAATGAACGAAACACAGACGAAGCGCCATCGTTGGCTGTCCGCCGACGGAGCATCGGTAGAGCACCGACAGCCAGGCCATTCGTCCGCCGTCCGAGTGAGATTCAAAGCGCCGTCTGAGCGTCGTCAGAGTGCAGTCTGGGCGTCGTCAAAGCGCCGTCTGGGTATATTTCCTTGTGCACTCTGACGACAACGAGTGCGCCGTCTGCAGACAGTCAGTCGGCGGACAAATGAAAATCCTGTGCGGGAGAGGGAATATACAGTCAGCCGGCAGGCCAATTTTTCATTTTTAATTTAACTTTCGGAAGTAGTTTTTTATACCATGAATAGTGAAGCCTACGGCTTGATTGTCTGCTGGAGAAGTATAGATGCGGAGCATCCACCATTTATAGTTGCAACCATAGCTAAGTTAAAAGTTGAAAGTTAAAATGAGAACTATGATTCATTTTATTCATGCAATTCATGGTATAAAGTTTTGATATACACGAAATCACAACTTGCGAAACTTGAAATGTGAGTCCACTTTAAAAAGTAAGGCATTTATAATTGTAAATAAATCTCTGATTCATGCCGATTTCTGGAATATTTTTTGTACCTTTACATCATCAATCAAACAGCAAGACGATGTTTAAGAAGACAG